>JAABUN010002215.1_pt1 | contig 35952 bp, 22 predicted proteins | sample 5559311 | NCBI WGS metagenome assembly JAABUN01 (sample SAMN10711877, study PRJNA513370) | rock metagenome | isolation source: Antarctica rocks | place: Antarctica: Victoria Land, Siegfried Peak sud | reverse complement strand
AATAAATGAACGTATCCCTTTGTTCAGGTCACTTATAGTTTTCATGTTTGAGTTGTCACTGCTTCGCCTCCTCTGATGCAAGTGGCCAATGCATTATTTCTGCTTCAGTTAAATCCTCCTTCTGTATTTTTGCGGCCTCTTGTGGAATAGGTGATGACGGGTTCAACTTTACCTCTGCCAACTTAGATATATTTCCTAATATATAACACAAAAGCGCCGCAGAAAGTTTGATTATATTTTCTTGACGTGATAAGACTGCTGCGATATTCAATATGTCGTTGCCCCGAACCTGCATTTCACCTTCTTTCTTACACTGTTCATTATACTTGTCCAAAAAATCAGAAAAATCAAAACTTCCACTCAATTTCTTGAAGCTTTGAATGTTGATTTGTAGTTCATGCAAACCATCTAAAAATGGGGTTCGCTCGTAGCGTCCTTGAGAGATGCTGTAACGCAAATAAATCTCTGATCTTACTGCGTGATCCGTAAATTGAGTAGACAAATTGTCATAGGAAACATCGGCGTAGAAAGCTCCCATTATTAACCTTTTTACATACTTAGTCTCTATCTCGAAATATCTGTCGAGATTAAGAATCACGTTTTCTCTGAAGTTTTTATAAAAGACACTTGGGTCAATCAGCCCTGTTTTTGTCTTTCCAAGAAGAATACGAAGATTGTGTTTTAACTCGAATTTGATATTCTCATTAAACGAAGTCAGCTCGAATCCCTTGTCAGCCTCTAACGCCCTCCGAATACTGCTGGATGCAGGACGAATGTTCTCGCCATTTCGCACAAAGACAGTATATTCTGTGTAGGTTTTTCCCGCCGTAAAGTTTACGAACGTGCCCTGAGCGTCAAAATTACCTTTGACGACTTTTAATTGCCTTTTTATCTCGTGAACATGAGGGCTTGGGAGAATAGTAACAATATGAATCGTTTTGCCATCCAAATCAAGTTCCTCATGGACTATATTTGATATTGGTGGTTCGCAAACACTATTAACCTTTGCAATAATTTGTTGTGCTGAAAGTCGAACGTGGCTTGCGTCAAAAGTCTCTCGAATTTTTCCAGGGTTGAAAGTGTCGCTCACGCCGATAATAAGCCGAGCAACCATGTGTGCAGTGCCAACATTACCGTTCGTGAGGGCAATTACATCTTTTATAAATTCATCCCATTGCCCTTCTGTGTAGGCAATCCACAACTGCTTATCGGTTCCAAGAGGCGGCACTTTATTTAGATGATAGTGGCGCTTGAAATCCAGCTTGATGCTTTCTGGCTGGCACAGAATTTCTCGAAGTTCTTCTGTATTCATAATTCCATAATGCAAGCGGCGTAACTCACATCCCCCAAGTTACGCCGCCTACGACATCACTTCGCCAATGCCTCCGCCATCATGTCCAGCAAAACGGGAATATCCACCGGTTTGGTGATGTAATCTGAGGCGCCCGCTTCGAGGCATTTTTCGCGGTCGCCTTCCATCGCTTTGGCGGTCAGCGCGATGATCGGCAGTTCGCCGAAGTTGGGCAGAGCGCGGATGGCGCGCGTGGTTTCGTAGCCGTCCATTTCGGGCATCATCACGTCCATTAACACCAACTCGATGGACGCGTTGGTCTTCAACGTTTCCAGCGCGTCGTCGCCGCTTTCGGCGAACGAAACGACGATGTCGTGGTTTTCCAGCGCGCTGGTCAGCGCGAAGATGTTGCGCATATCGTCGTCCACGATTAACACCGCTTTGCCCTTCAACTCGCCCGCGCGCGTGCCCGCTTTGGCGCCGTTCGACGTGGACGCTGTGGGCGCTTTGGCCGCACTTTTGGCGGCGCGGCGCGGCACTTTGTCGGCCTCTGCTGCGGGCTTCGCTGCGGGCGTTTGGGTTGCCGACGCTTTGGACGCGGCTGTTTTGGGCGCCGGAGTTTTGGGCGCGGGCGTCGCTTTGGCTTTGGGCGCTGCCGCCGCAGGTTGCGCCAAAATCTGCTGCGGCGAGGGCGCCTTGGCGATCTCTTTTTCCGCTGCCGCCGAGAGTTTCGATGCGGCCAACGGCGCGCTGGGGTGTTCCAAAACGCGGTGCAAAAAGCGCGCGGTTTCTTCGACTAAACGCTCCGCCGAGTCGCCGCCTTTGGTGACGATGGCGGCGGCGTAACGCTTGATTTGCATCTCCTCCTGGCGCGACAGGTCGCGGCTGGTGTAAATCACCACCGGCAAATCCTGGTGTTTGGCCTGCTGCTTGGTGCGGCGCAGCAGTTCAAAACCGCTCATGCCTGGCAAGCCCAAATCCAAAACCATGCAGTCGAAGGTGCCGTCTTCCAGCTTTTGCTGCGCCTGCTCGCCGTCGCCAGCCCATGTCACTTCGACTTTCATGGCGTTCAACAGTTCGGTCAAGCCCTGGCGTTGGCCCTCGTCGTCCTCGACCAACAACAGGGCGCGCACCTCGCGCTCCAGGAAACTCTTGATGTGCGCCATCGCGCCTTCGAGCGCCTCGCGCGACACCGGTTTTTCCAGATACGAAATCGCGCCGATGATCGAACCGCGCTCGCGATCCAACACCGAAATCACCTGGACGGGAATGTGGCGGGTGGTCACGTCGCGCTTGAGGTGATCCAGAACCGTCCAGCCGTTGAGCATGGGCAGCTTCAAATCGAGCGTGATCGCCGCCGGTTTGTATTGGCGCGCCATCGCCAGGCCGACATCGCCGCGATGCGCCACCAGAGTTTTGAAGCCCTGACTGCGCGCCGTCTCAATCAGAATGCGCCCGAAATCGGCGTCGTCTTCGATGATCAACAGAATCGGATCGCCCGAATCCAGATTGTCGCGGTCGTCCTCGACCGCCTCGCCCCCATCCTGGCCGCGCCCCGCCAGATGCGCCGCCAACGCCTGCGAAGTCAACGCCTCGACCTGACTCGGCGACGCTTCGCCCGCACCCGCGCGCTCGACTTGGCCCTGCGCGCGGCTCATCACTTCGTCCAGCAAATCGCCGCCGCCGGAATCGCCCGTTCCACCCAGTCCACCAAACGCCTCGTCCAGCTCGCCGAACGCATTGGCGTCGGCGAGGGGTTCGCCGTCGTATTCGAGCGGCAGAATCAGGGTAAATGTGCTGCCCTGGTCGGGCGTGCTTTCGAGTTCGATACGCCCGCCCAGCAATCGCGCGATCTCGCGCGAAATCGACAGGCCCAAACCGGTGCCGCCATACTTGCGGCTGGTGCCGCCTTCGGCCTGCTGAAACGCCTCGAAAATCACCTTCTGCTTATCGGGCGCGATGCCGATGCCCGAATCGCTGACCGCGAACGCGATCTCCTCGCCCTGCATGGCAATCGTCAGTTCGACGCCGCCCTTTTCGGTGAACTTGATGGCGTTGGAAATCAGGTTCTTCAAGACCTGCTGCAAACGCGCGCCGTCGGTCAGAATCTGCGCGGGCGCGTTCGGCAAGACGCTGACGGCGAAACTCAGATTTTTCTGCGCCGCCGTCTGCCCGAAAGTGCGCTCGACGGTATCGCGCAGTTCGTCGAGGGGCACATCCGAAACCAGAACTTCCATGCGTCCGGCCTCGACTTTGGACAGATCCAAAATCTCGTTGATCAGGTTGAGCAAATCGTTGCCCGACTGGTGAATCGTGCCCGCGAACTCGACCTGTTTGGGCGTCAAATTCTCGTTGGAATTTTCTGACAACAGCTTGGCCAGAATCAGCATCGAGTTGAGCGGCGTGCGCAATTCGTGGCTCATGTTGGCCAGAAACTCCGACTTATATTTGGACGAAAGCGCCAACTGCTCGGCCTTTTCTTCCAGCGCCGCGCGCGCGGTTTCGACTTCCAAATTCTTCTGCTCGACGCGCGTGTTTTGCACCACCAACAGCGTCGCCTTCTCTTCCAGTTCGCGCTTTTGCGCTTCCAATTCGATGTTGGTGCTTTTGAGCTGGCCCTGCTGCGATTGCAATTCCTGTGACTGCGACTGTAACTCTTGCGTCAGGTTCTGCGATTGTTCGAGCAGCTCTTCCGTCCGCGTGTTGGCCTGAATCATGTTCAAAACCACGCCCACGCTTTCGGTGAGTTGCGCCAGGAAAGTGCGGTGAATCTCGGAAAACGGCGCGAATGAAGCGATTTCGATGACCGCCATAATTTCGCCCTCGAACAAGACCGGCATCACGATGACGTTGAGCGGCGGCGCCTGGCCCAGGCCCGACGAGATTTGGATGTAATCGCCTGGCACCTGCGTCAATAAAATGCTCTTCTTTTCGAGCGCGCACTGCCCGACCAAACCTTCGCCCAGCGCGAAGCGGTTGGCGACGCTTTTGCGTTCTTGAAAGGCGTAGGATGAGAGCAGTTTGAGAACCGGTTCGCGCGCGCCCGCTTCGAGCGCGCTGACGTAAAAGACCGCCTGATGTCCGCCGACGAGCGGCGTGACTTCGGACATAATCAGGCGCGAGACGGATTCCAGCGACTTCTGGCCTTGCATCATGCGCGAAAAGCGCGCCAGGTTGGTCTTCAAAAAGTCCTGTTCCTGATTTTTGTTGGTGGTATCGCGCAGATTGCCGATCATCTGGTTGAGATTATTCTTGAGCGAATCCACCTCGCCCTGCGCCTCGACATCAATGGTTCGCGTCAGATCGCCCTCGGTCACGCTGGTCGCCACGTCGGAAATCGCGCGCACCTGCACCGTCAGCGAGTTGGCCATGCCGTTGACGTTATCGGTCAAATCCTTCCAGGTTCCGGCCACGCCAGGAACCTTGGCCTGGCCGCCCAGTTTGCCTTCGGTTCCAACTTCGCGCGCCACGCTCGTCACCTGCTCGGCGAAAGTCGAAAGCGTGCCGGTCATCGAGTTGATGGTCTCGGCAAGCGCGGCGACTTCGCCTTTGGCCTCGACCGCCAGCTTTTGCGTCAGGTCGCCGTTGGCGACCGCCGTCACGACTTTGGCGATGCCGCGCACCTGCGTCGTCAGGTTCGACGCCATGAAGTTGACGTTATCGGTCAAATCCTTCCAGGTGCCCGCCGCGTTGGGAACTTTGGCCTGTCCGCCCAGCATTCCCTCGGTGCCGACCTCCTTGGAAACGCGCGTGACTTCTCCGGCGAAAGTCGAAAGCGAGTCCACCATCTGGTTAATCACGGTTTTAATCTGCCGAATTTCGCCGCGCACCTCGACCGTGATTTTCTGCGTCAAATCGCCGTCGGCAATCGCCGTCGCGACTTTGGACACATCGCGCAACTGCATCGTCAAATTGGTCGCCATGATATTGACGTTATCGGTCAAATCCTTCCAGGTTCCGCTCACGTCGCGCACTTCGGCCTGTCCGCCCAAACGTCCTTCGGTTCCGACTTCCTTGGCAACGCGCGTGACTTCCGAAGCGAACGAATTGAGCTGGTCTACCATCGTGTTAATGGTGCTTTTCAGTTCCAGAATTTCGCCGCGCGCGTCCACGGTAATCTTCTTCGACAGATCGCCGTTGGCGACGGCGGTTGTAACCAGCGCGATGTTGCGAACTTGTCCGGTCAGATTGGACGCCATGAAGTTGACGTTATCGGTCAGGTCTTTCCACGTCCCCGACGAGCCAGGCACATCGGCCTGTCCGCCCAGTTTGCCTTCGGTTCCGACTTCGCGCGCCACGCGCGTCACCTCCGACGAGAACGCGTTGAGCTGGTCAACCATCGTGTTGATGGTATCTTTCAATTCCAGAACTTCCCCTTTTACGTCAACCGTAATTTTTTTGGACAAATCGCCGTTAGCGACGGCGGTCGTGACCGAGGCGATATTGCGCACCTGATTGGTCAAATTGGAGGCGAGGCTGTTGACGTTATCGGTCAAATCTTTCCAGGTGCCCGAAACGCCGCGCACTTCGGCCTGTCCGCCCAATTTGCCTTCAGTCCCGACTTCCTTGGCGACGCGCGTGACTTCTCCGGCGAAAGTCGAAAGCGAGTCCACCATCTGGTTGATGACGTTCTTAATCTGCCAGATTTCACCGCGCACTTCGACGGTGATCTTCTGCGTCAAATCGCCATCAGCAATCGCCGTCGCGACTTTGGAAACGTCGCGCAACTGCATCGTCAGATTGGACGCCATGAAGTTGACGTTATCGGTCAAATCTTTCCAGGTGCCCGAAACATCGCCGACTTCGGCTTGGCCGCCCAGCTTGCCTTCTGTCCCGACTTCCTTGGCGACGCGCGTCACTTCGGCGGCGAAGGAGTTGAGCTGGTCAACCATCGTGTTGATGGTGCTTTTGAGTTCGAGAATTTCGCCGCGCGCGTCAACGGTAATTTTCTGGCTCAAGTCGCCGTTGGCGACGGCGGTGGTGACGAGCGCGATATTGCGCACCTGCGCCGTCAGGTTGGAGGCCAGGCCGTTGACGTTATCGGTCAAATCTTTCCAGGTGCCGGAAACGCCAGGCACTTCGGCCTGGCCGCCGAGCATGCCTTCGGTTCCGACTTCGCGGGCAACGCGCGTGACTTCCGACGAGAACGCCGAAAGCTGATCAACCATCGTATTCACCGTGGTGCCGATGCGCAGGAACTCGCCTTTGATGGGCGTGCCCTGAATTTCCAACGCCATTTTCTGGCTGAGATCGCCTTCGGCTACGGCGGTGATGACGCGGGCGACTTCGGTCGTCGGGCGTGCCAAATCTTCGATCAGCGAGTTGAGCGAATCCTTGGAATTGGCCCACGAACCGACGGCGCCAGGCAAAGTCGCGCGTTCGGTCATGCGGCCCTCGCGCCCGACGATGCGCGCGATGCGAACCATTTCGTCGGCCATCGCCTCGTTGAGCGCGATCATATCGTTAAAGGCCGCGTGAATCTCGCTCAACACGCCCGCCGGTAGCGCGGGCAGACGATTGGAAAACTCGCCCTGGCGCGCCGCGCGTAGGCTTTCCAGCAAAGGCTGCAAACGTTGGTCTTCGATGCAATGGCCGTTGCTCGCAACCGCTTGGGGCGACACGGTGGCGGCGGCGTCTTCGACGGTTGCGGCGGCGTCGGTCGGGACAGCGGGCACCGAATTGGGCGCTGTGGCGGACGCGCGCGAAGTTTTGGCGGACGTGCGTTTGGTCGGAGTGGAATTGGTGGCCATAATTAGGAAGCAAAATCGGAACCGAAATGTGGGCGTAGTTTACTGCTATTAGTATGCGAGGATGTCAAGTTGCCGCGAATTTATTCACTGGCTGTTGAGAACCAAATGAACTTGTCAACACGAGCGCGATTTGGTTGGTTTCTGCGAATCGCGCGCGGTTTGGAAAGAGCCGTGCTACACTGGGCGCGCTACACTGGCAGAGAAGTCACGACGGCAAACACAAAATTATTATGGCACGAGCAAGAGTTCCCACTGGCATTGCGGGATTGGACGAAATGCTGCAAGGCGGCTTGCCCCAGGGCAAGAGCTATCTTTTAACTGGCGAACCTGGAACCGGCAAGACCACGTTTTGCGCTCAGTTCATCCTCGAAGGATTGCGGCAGGGCGAAAACGGCATCTACATTTCCGTTGACGAAAAGCCGGCTCACGTCGTCGAAGACGCCGAGAGTCTGGGCTGGGATTTGCGCACGCCCGTCGAGTCCGGTCGCCTGACTTTGCTCGATGTTTCGCCCTACTTCAACTGGGTGCGTCAGGGCAAAAACAACGTCATTGACACGACCGAAGTCATCCAGGATTTGGCCAAGCAAATTCGGCGCATCAACGCCAAGCGTCTGGTCTTCGATTCGATTGTGCCCTTAGTGTTGCACCGCGAACGCGTTCACGATGTGCAAGAGTTCATTCGCGAATTGATTTTTTCGATCGACGATAATCTGGGTTGCACCACGATTATGACATCGCATATCTGGCCGGGCGCGATGGGGCAGGCCGAACACTCGGTCGAAGAGTTTCTGGTATCGGGCGTGATTCGGATGCGTTTGGTGCAGGCCGAAGAAGGCCGCTACAAACGCGCGATGTTCGTGCGCAAAATGCGCGCGACGCCGGTGGCGTTGCGCGAATACGTCTACGAAATCCAACACGAAAACGGCATCGTCATCACCGAACCGTTGACCGACGGTTAATTTTTAGCCACGAAAAAGCACAAAAGGGAACAAAAGTTTGGAAGCCAAAAGCCATGAGCGGTTGGCAACTCTTCTAATTCTTTAGTTCCCTTTTGTGCTTTTTCGTGGCTGAAATTGGCCGTTGATAAGCCGATAAAATAAATCTTCGATTCAAATCGCATCTGTTCAAATCCACAAGATGTAGTATTCTTTGAGGGTGCTGACAACAACATAGTGTGCCTGTTGAGTTCGAGGAGGTTTTTTTGTCGTGGAAAAACGCTCTGTTGAGATTGGGGAAAGGGAGTGCAATTCTCCCGCTGTCGCGCAACGGTAAGCCGCCTGAAAAACGGATAAGCCCGAGCGCCCGCTTCTCGAACGCCGTTAATGGTTTTGAATAAAACCGCTCTTCGCAGAATTGGGAGTTAAACGGCAAATCGTCCGAGCTTTGGTCGCGCCTTTGGCGGCGCTGATGGCTCGATAATTTGCCCGTTTCAATGCCCGTTTTCTGTTTCGAGAAAACGGGCATTTTTGTCGTTGTTGACCTTTTAATCATGTCAACATCTTCGACAATATCGGCGCCCGTTTCGCCGACTTCAACAACATCCGTCTTGCCGCTCGAATGGCGCGAACACATTCTCGACGCGGGCGCGGGTTTGTCCGGCCTGAACCTCGCTTCGCTGTGCGACGAAATCGCGCGCCAACTGCCCGCAGGGGCCGACGAGAACACGCGTTTCGCCGCCGCCATCGGCGCGGCGCGCGCGCGCATCGAAAGCGCGCCAGCTTATTCGCGATTGGCGGCGCGCTTGCTGTTGTTGCAGTTGGCGCGCGAAGTGTCGGGGCAAAGCGAAATCTCGCTTCACCAGATTGGCGCGCTTTATACGAGCGAGTTGAAGCGCTCGCTGGAACGCGGCGTGGCTGCACAGGTTTTGGACGCGGCTCTCCTCGAATTCGACTTGCCCCGATTGGCGGCGGCATTGCGTCCGCGACGCGATTTCGATTGGACGTTTCTGGGATTGCAAACGCTCTTCGACCGCTATTTCGTGCGTGACGAAAATGATAATCGCTTGGAATTGCCGCAGATTTTCTGGATGCGCGTCGCGATGGGATTGGCGCTGCAAGAAGAGCAGCCAACCGAGCGCGCCATCGAGTTTTACGAAGTGCTATCGCGCAAACGCTTCGTCAGCGCAACGCCAACTTTGTTTCACGCGGGCACGCTTCATCCGCAACTGTCATCGTGTTATCTGACGACCATCCCCGACGATTTGAGCGGCATATTTAAAAGCCTGCAAGACAACGCTTTGCTCTCCAAATGGGCGGGCGGCTTGGGCAACGATTGGACGAATGTGCGCGCTTTGGGCGCGAAAATTCGCGGCACGGGCGGCACCAGTCAGGGCATCGTGCCATTTTTGAAGGTCTTCAACGATGCCGCCGTCGCCGTCAATCAGGGCGGGCGCCGCAAGGGCGCGGTCTGCGCTTATCTCGAAAGCTGGCATCTGGACATCGAAGAGTTTTTGGAACTGCGCAAGAACACCGGCGACGACCGCCGTCGCACTCACGACATGAACACGGCGAATTGGATCCCCGATTTGTTCATGCAGCGCGTGGCAAGTAATGGTCAATGGACGCTCTTTTCGCCCGACGAAACGCCCGATTTGCACCATCTTTACGGCCAACAATTCAAGGCGAAATACGAGGAATATGAAGCGAAAGCTGACGCCGGAGAACTGCGAGGCTGGAAGCGCGTCGAGGCCAAAACGCTGTGGCGCAAGATGCTCTCGATGGTCTTCGAGACCGGTCATCCCTGGCTGACTTTCAAAGACCCGTGCAACCTGCGCTCGCCGCAAAGTCATGTAGGCGTGGTGCATAACTCTAATTTGTGCTGTGTGACTGGCGATCAACGCGTGGTCACTCAACACGGAATTTCAACGGTGGAAGAGCTGTGCAAGCAGGGCGACGCGCTCAAAGTTATCGGGCGCGCAGGTGTTGAGAACGCGACGCCGATGTTTCTTACGATTCGCGATTCTCCGGTAGTCCGAGTGGAAACCGCCGAAGGCTATGCTCATAAAGTGACGCCCGATCATCCACTGTGGGTGGTGGATATTGGTTGGGTTGAAGCGCAACACTTGGTGCCAGGCGATCATATCGAAATTCAAAATCAAGAGGGTTTGTGGGGCCAAATTCACCGGCCCCACGAGGCGTTGTTATGCGGCATGATTGCGGGCGATGGCACGTTTGGAAACGACGGCAAAATGGCTCACATCGATGTTTGGTCGAAAGATGAACCGCTGTTGCCAGAAATTGCCGCTACCGTCGAGCGAGTGCTTGGACGGGCTATTGAGAATGGTTTGAAGTTGCACACCACTGGTTCGCCTCAGCCGTTTTTCCATTACTCGCCTAAAGCCGAAAAGTGGCGCTTGAGTTCGCAGCCTTTGGCGCGCGTGCTGGCGGAACTGGGCTTCACGCGCGAAACCAAACGTGAGCTTCCGACCTGGCTTTGGAACAGCGACCGCGAAACTGTCGTGGCTTATTTGCGCGGCCTCTACGTTTGCGATGCGACGGCCCAATCGAGCGGCGGAATCACTACTCTGGCCTTGGCTTCAATCAGCCGCGAATTGTTGGCCGACATTCAGATTTTGTGGGCGAACTTCGGCGTCAAGACCAGCATTAATATATTGCGTGGCCCCGGTAGCCATTTGTTGCCTGACGGACGCGGTGGCCAAAAACTCTATCCGGTTCAGGCGTGTTATCGTCTGATTATCACCTCAATTCGCGGTTGCCAAATCGCCGAAGCCGTCACGCAGTTTGGCTCTCATCGCGGCCTTGAAAATTACCTTTCCAATCTGGAAAAGCAAGGTTATCAGCAGAAGTTTTACGCGACTTTCACCGGACTGACGCCCTGCGAAGACGAGGATGTTTATTGCCTGACCGTTGACACGCCCGAACACGCCTGGGTGTGCAATGGTCTCGTCACCAAAAACACCGAAATTACGTTGAATAATTCGGCGGACGAAACCGCCGTTTGCAATCTCGGATCGCTGAATTTGACGGCGTTTGTCGAAGACGGCGCGCTCGACCGCGAACTATTGGGCGCGACGATTCAGACCGCGATGCGGATGCTCGATAACGTGGTGGATTTGAACTATTATCCCACCGCCGAAGCGAAAACCGCCAACTCGCGCCACCGTCCGGTTGGGCTGGGAATTATGGGTTTTCAGGACGCGCTTTATCGCATCGGGATTTCGTATGCCAGCGCCGAAGCCGTCGAATGGGCCGACGAAACCGGTGAGCTAATTTCGTATCATGCGATTCTGGCGTCGGCGCATCTGGCGCGCGAACGTGGCAGTTACGAAACCTACCAAGGCTCGAAATGGAGCCAGGGTTTGTTGCCGCTCGATACGCTGCAATTATTGCAAGACGAGCGTGGCGAGGCCATCGAAGTAGATAGGATTTCGCGTTTGGATTGGGCGCCGGTGCGCGCGGCGATTGCCGAGTTTGGTATGCGTAATTCCAACTGCATGGCGATTGCGCCGACGGCCACGATTTCCAATATCGCCGGTTGCTCGCAAAGTATCGAACCGGCTTATAAAAACCTGTTTGTTAAATCGAACTTGAGCGGCGAGTTCACCCAGATCAACGAATTTCTGGTGCGGGATCTTCAGGCCGCCGGTTTGTGGGACGACGAAATGCGCGCCGAAATCAAATATAACGACGGCAGCGTCCAATCGATCAATCGGATGCCAGACGAACTGAAGGCGCGCTACAAAACCGCGTTCGAGATCGAGCCGCACTGGATTTTGCAAGCCGCCGCGCGGCGCCAGAAATGGATCGACATGGGCCAGAGCCTCAACCTTTACATGAGCGCGCCGAGCGGCAAAAAGCTGGACGAGATGTATTTCTCGGCGTGGAAAATGGGTCTGAAAACGACCTATTATTTGCGGACGCTGGCCGCGACGCAGGTCGAAAAGTCCACGCTCGACGTGAACAAATTCGGCGTGCAGCCGAAGTGGATGAAAAGCGCCTCGGCCTCGGCGCAGATTCAGGTCGAACGCGAAGTTGAAGGCGCGGCTTGCAATCTGGGCGAGGCTTGCGAGGCTTGTCAGTAAGTTTGAGACGTTGGCGACAAGCGACTCCATAGAGCTCTTGCATAAGTAGCATTCTCTTTTCGGCGGCACGGAGTCCGCCGCTACCGTTCATTTCACGCTCGAAATCGACTTATGCAAGAGGTCTAATCAAATTCCCCCAATCAACCAAAAAATGAACACTCAAATCACCACCGAAAAACGGCTCATCAACGCCGCCAACATCGACGTTAATCAGCTTTTGCCGCTCAAATACGCCTGGGCGTGGGAGCATTACACCAACGGTTGCGCCAACCACTGGATGCCGACCGAAGTGCCGATGGCGCGCGACATCGAACTGTGGAAATCGAACCGTTTATCCGAAGACGAACGCCGCGTGATCTTGCGCAATCTGGGCTTCTTCTCGACGGCGGAATCTCTGGTCGGCAACAATTTGGTGCTGGCGATTTTCAAGCACGTCACCAACGCCGAGTGCCGCCAATATCTGCTGCGTCAGGCGTTTGAAGAGGCGATTCACACCCACACTTTTCTCTATATCGTGGAGAGTCTGGGGCTAGACGAAAACGAGATTTTCGGGATGTATCGTTCCAATCCGACCATCGCGCGCAAAGACGAATTTGAGATGCAACTGACGGCGGACGTTTTGGATCCGAACTTCTCGACCGATAGTTTCGAGGGCGCGCAGAAGTTTCTGGAAAATCTCATCGGTTACTACATCATTATGGAAGGCATCTTCTTCTACACCGGTTTCGTGATGATGCTGTCGTTTGGGCGGGGCAACCGCATGACCGGCGTCGCCGAGCAGTTCCAATATATTCTGCGCGACGAAAGCATTCACCTCAACTTTGGCGTGGACTTAATCAACGGCATCAAAAGCGAAAACCCCGAACTGTGGACGGTGGACTTTCAGGCGCACATTTTGGATAAAGTCGCTCAGGCCGTCGAACTCGAATTGGATTACGCCGCCGATTGTTTGCCCAACGGAATTTTGGGTTTGAACGTCGAACTGTTCCGCGATTATCTCGGTTTCATCGCCGACAGGCGGCTGGAGCGCATCGGTTTGCCGCCTCAATACGGCACCAAAAACCCGTTCGAGTGGATGGGCGAAACGATGGATTTGCCCAAGGAGAAGAACTTCTTCGAGACGCGCGTGACCGAATATCAAACGGCGGGTTCGCTCGATTGGGATTAATTTTTTAGCCACCAAGAGACACCGAAAAAACACCAAGGGGCACAAAGAGAACGAAGAAGATAATTGTAAAGGAGCAGTGAGAATTCACCGATCTTCTACTTTCAATTTTCTTCGTTCTCTTTGTGCCCCTTGGTGTTTTTTCGGTGTCTCTTTGGTGCTTTTTGGTGGCTAAATTCCCAACAATCGCCGCGCGTTTGCCGTCGTTATCGTGCCGATTTCTTCGACCGGCAAACCTTTGATTTCGGCGAGCTTCGCCGCGACGAACGGCACATAACTTGGCTCGTTAGTTTTGCCGCGCATCGGGATGGGCGCGAGATAAGGCGCATCGGTTTCGATCAGCATTCTATTAAGAGGACAAAAAGCCGCCACATCTTGCGTATGGCGCGCGTTCTTGAATGAGACGATGCCGGTGAAGCCAAGATGAAAACCCAAATCTAAGACGCGTTTGGCAACTTCGGGCGAACTGCCGAAACAGTGGAAAACGCCGCCGTGCAATTTATCTTTCCATGCGCCGACAATCGCCAATAAATCGTCGTCGGCTTCGCGATTGTGAATCACAATCGGCAGCTTTTCATCCGCCGCGATTTGCAATTGCGCTTCGAAAACTTCGGCTTGTCGCGCGCGCGTGGCGCCCGGATAATCGGGATGCGCGTCGTCGTAAATGTAATCTAATCCGATTTCGCCAATCGCCAACACGCGTTCGTCACGCGCGAATTGTGTCAACTTCGCCATCGAATCGTCATCGTTCCACTTCAATGCCGAGGCGGGATGCACGCCCGCACTCGCCCAAATGCGATTGGGTTGGCACAATGGAAAAATGCGCGCGGTGTCGTCCAAATCGGAGCTAATGCTCATCATCGCAGCAACGTTAGCATCGGCGGCGCGGCTTAAAACGTCGGGGAGTTGCGGCAACAATCGGTCGTCGGTGAGGTGGCAGTGGGAATCGAAAAACATAGAAGTATCGACAGCGAACCGGAGCGTAAGCGACCGGCTAAGTTCAAGTGCGAGACAGCTAAAATTTGGCCGGTCGCTTACGCTCGCGGTTCGCAGTTGCTGTGGAATATCAAACGATCTCCACCTCTTTCCCTTCGCGCGCGCTTTGATACAGCGCGTCCAACATTTTCATTATCGTCGAACCGGCTTCGGCGTCGGGTTGCGGCGCGATGCCATTACGAATCGAATCCACGAAATGCGCGATTTCGTTGCGCCACGCGTCACCAGGCTCGACGTGAATCGCTTCGACGGTGCCATCGGAGGTCATCAGGCGTGGTTCGTCGCTCCACAACAGCGCGCCCTCGGTGCCGTGAATGTGGCAATAACGCGCGTCGCCATCGGCATAAAGCGCCCACGACGACTCGAAGTGAATCGAGAAATCGCCCTCGAATCTGATCAGTCCCGCCGCCAAATCTTCCACGTCAAACTTGCCGTTGGGGTCACCAATTCCGCCCATGCCCAACCCGATTTTGCGCGCGCCCAACGCGCCGTAAGCCGTCGCGCTCGCGCTGAGCGGGCGCGGACATCCGGCCAGCCACCACGACAAATCGATGATGTGAACGCCGGTGTCAATCAACGGGCCGCCGCCCGACATCTCTTTTTGCGTGAACCAACTGCCCCATTTGGGAATGCCGTGCGCACGCCGCGCCACCGCGCGCGCATAATAAGGCGTGCCGATTTCGCGGGCGCGCTTCTTCAGCGCCCGCACGTCGTCGCGAAAGCGCAGCAGTTGGCCAACCATACATGCCCGATTATTGTCGCGCGCCGCGTCCACAATCGTCTGCGCGTCTGCGGCGTTGGTGGCCAGAGGCTTCTCGCACAAAACGTGCAATCCAGCGCTCAGGCAGGCGATAGTAATCGAGGCGTGCAGCGCATTGGGCACGCACACCGAAACCGCGTCCAAATCGGGCATATCGAGCAAATCGCGATAATCGGCGACCACGCGCGTGCCCGACAACTCGAACTCCTCGACTATCGCGCCCGCGCGCGCGACATCCACATCGCACAGCGCCGCGATATTAACGCCAGGCACGCCTAAGGCGCCGCGCAAATGTTGGCGCCCGATGCCAACGCCGATGATTGCCAGATTAAAAGATTTGGACATGTGTTTCTTAATGGGATGCAGGACACAAGATAAACGGAAGATATAGTGCTCTAATCGGGCAATTCGATAGGGTGAAAACTGCCGTCATTCAGAGGAGGCACGACGAAGAATCCGACTTTACAATTTCGATACTCAAACGTCAGATTCTTCGTCGTGCCTCCTCTGAATGACGGCAGTGCGATAAATGGCACCCTGTTATGCTACCCCGTTAAAGCAATCGCCAAACGATTTTGGCTGTTATCTTTCCATCTTGCATCACGAGGCCATTCCTGCTATAATTTCTCCGGTTTCCCGAATTCCTTAGTTTGCCTCAAGCGCACCAATGCGTGAACGGGCGAATTGGTGATTCGAGTTTCTCTCCTGCTGTTAGACGACGATGCCCGCAAAGGTGTCGCGGATTAACGGCTACTTCGCGGACATTATCCGTAGAACATCCAAAGGGGAGGTGAATATATATTGGCAGAAAATAATACCCCCATCGCCGAGGCGCCCGCAGTGGCTGCCGTCGGCGAAGAACCCGTTGTGCCCGCTAAAGTCGAGGCCAACATGGAGCGCGCCGAAGCGCAAGCTCCCGCCGCTGACGCTCCTAAATCTGAGGCTCCCGCCGCCGAACCTTCGGCGACCGAAGCTCAGCAGAACCAGGAACATCGTGGCAATCGCGACCGTGATCGCGACAACGACAGCAACGATGACGACGACCGCGACAATCGCCGCCGCAACCGCGACGGCAATCGCGACGACCGTCAAGACGCCGGACGCATGCAAGGCCCGACCGACTTGATGCCCGAACTCGATCCGTCACAGACCGAGGGCGAGCGCGAGGAACTCCCCGACACGCGCGCCTACGAAGTGACCTACATCGTGATCGCGAACAACGAGGAAGCCCAGACCGGCACGCAAGATCGCCTCAAAGCGATGATCGAGCAGGGCGGTGGCGCCGTTGATAACGCGCGCACCACCGAATCGCGTCGTCTGGCGTTCCCGATCAAAAAGCAGTCGGTCACACAGACCGAAGGCATTTACGTCGTGACCAACGCGCGCTTCTCGCAGACGCTGATCCCCGAAATCGATCGCTTCTTCAAACTCGAAGCTAACGTTTTGCGTCACATCATTTTGCGCGAAGGTCGCTAATTTTTTCGGAAGTTAGAAGTCAGGAGTGAGAAGCCATCGCGCTTCGACACTCTTGACGCGCAAAAAATAATCGGAAAAATCACCCAGAAAAAGCGTTTTTTCTGTTGCAAGTGAAAGCGCCTTTCTGGTATCCTTTACCCGTAAGCCTTGCCCACTGTTCTGCCAGCGAAATCGTCGGCAAAACTCCAACAGTGCCAAGAGGAGAAACAGAGAATGCCTTCACTGAACAAAATCGTTTTGATTGGTCGCCTGACGCGCGATCCCGAACAGAGCTACTCGGCCAGCAACCTGTCGATTGTGAAATTCACCATCGCGGTTGACCGTCAATACAAGGACTCGCAGACCGGCGAGCGCAAGACCGACTTTTTCGATTGTCGGGCCTTTCGCCAGACCGCCGATTTCGTCAGCCAATACATCACCAAAGGCCAATTGGTCGCGGTTGATGGGCGCGTCGAAATCAACAAAGTCCCCGGACAGGACGGCAACACCCGTTACTTCACCAACGTGGTCTGCGACCGCGTCGAATCGCTGCAAGGTCGTGGCGACGATAGCGGCGGCGGCGATGATGGCGGCGGTTACAGCGCGGCTCCGGCAGCGCGTAACGGCGGCGGCGGACGGGCCACTCAGCAGGACGACGGTTATTTCGACGACGAACCGGCTCCGGCCCCGCGCCAGCAACCGGCGCGCGCGGCGGCTCCTGCGCGTAGCGAAGCTCCGGCGCCTCGTGCGGCGGCGCGTCCGGCGCCCAAACCGGCGGCGAAAGAGACCTACCCCGACGACGATTTCGACGATAGCGATCCGTTCGCCGACGAGTAAAACCGGATGGAGAGGTTCTCACAAAGGGACAAAGTTTTTCACAAAGAACACGAAGGGAATGAAGAGATTTAAATAATTATTCTCTTCTAACGCTTTGTGTCCTTTGTGCGATCTTTGTCTCTTTGTGAAAAACCCCTTTTTACCAAAATAATTCAAAACGTCAACGCAAATTGACGTTTTTAACAAATCTAACAAGGAGGAAAACCCATGGCAAAAGCACAATCTCAGCGCACTCGCAAACCGCTTAAGCCCCTCAAGGGCAAGCGGCCCCAGTATACCGACGAATTCGTTTTCGGTCTCAACTACAAGAGCGCCTCGCAACTGAAGCGTTTTGTGACGGATCGCGGCAAAATCTTGTCGCGCCGCAACTCCGGCCTGTCGGCGATTCAACAACGCCACATCGCCGAGCAAGTTAAAATCGCGCGCCACATGGCGCTGTTGCACTACACCGCCGATCACCTGCGCCAATCGCAGGGCGGCTAATCGAAAGGCTGAAGGATAAAGGATGAAATTGGGAGACCAATTTGATTCTGTCCTTCAGCTTTTTTTTGTTTATGTTTCTGGGAATTGACTTGGGCGGCACGACCTGTTCGCTGGGCCTGATGGACGAACGCGGCGCCCTTCACCACAGCGCGCAAATCGCGACGCAACAATCGGACGCGCCCGACGTAATGCTGGGCCGCATCGCCGCCGCCGCGCGCGCAGTTATCGAGAAATCGAGCGTCCCCGTCGAAGCCGTCGGCATTGGCGTGCCTGGCCATATTCGGCACGCGGCGGGCGTTTGCGTTTACGCGCCCAATCTCAACGGTTGGAGCGATTTGCCGGTCGGCCCGCTTTTATCGCAACAGATCGGATTGCCGGTATTGGCGCTCAACGATGCCAACGCCGCCGCCCTTGGCGAAGCGCGTTTCGGCGCGGGCATGGGCGCCGCCGATGTGCTGGTTTTGACGCTGGGGACGGGCATCGGGTCGGGCCTGATTCTGGACGGCGAACTGCGCCTTGGCGCCAGCGAACGTGGTGCCGAAGTCGGGCATATCACGGTTGATATCAACGACAAACGCGGCAGCGCGGGTAACGTCGGCACGCTCGAAAGTGTGTGCGGGCGCGACGCCATCGTGTGGCGCGCGATGCGCGCTTTAACGCGCGGCGGCAGCTCGCTGATCCCCGAAATCTGCCCCGATTTGTCGCAACTCGCGCCGCTTCATATCGCCCTCGCCGCCGAACGCGGCGACGATTTGGCGCGCAAAGTCTGGCAGGAAACCGCCAGTTATCTGGCGGTCGGCATCGTGAACGTGGTATTCACGGCGGACGTTTCGCGCGTGGTTATCGCGGGCGGCGTTGCACAAGTTGGCGAACCGTTGTTCGAGCCGCTTCGTCATGCCGTTGCCGCGCGCACTTCGCGCTTTACTTTCGACGTGAGCCAAATCGTGCCCGCCGCGTTGGGCAGTAGCGCCGGAACTATCGGCGCCGCGCAGTGGGCGCACGAACGCAGCAAATCCTGACTTCCAAACAACTTAAAAATTAAAAAAAGCAGACGCGCAACTATAATAACAACATGCGCCACATTTTGCTGTGCGCTCCATTGGTTTTTGTAAAAATAAAGAAGAGGACAAGACCACTCGAAAAACTCTGAATAGAGCGGCCAAAAAATCAAAGCTGGCAGAGTTTCGGCTTGGTATAGGTTAAGTCGAATGACCGAAATTCTGCTGTAACGAGCCGCTATTATTGTTTGTCCAAAAGCGTTTGGTCTGGTCGCATCGCGCCCGAAACGTGCGAGTAAAAATAACTCTACGACACAGAGAAGTCCAGGAGTTTGCTTTCACGCAATACGATGCCGTGTAGACAATCTGCAATATCAAGTCTGATGGCGAAGTATCACTCAAAATCTAAGCATAATACCACGGCACCCTGTGCCGTGGTATTATGCTTAGATCGTGGAAAAGTAGTTGGATGTAACCGACAAATTTACTTGTCTATACGCGTTCCAACCGACATTCCAATTAGCAAGCCCAACAATACACCCAGCAGTAAACCGCCAGCCATAGCCGCTTGAGCGGCAGCAGCAGCGGCGGAAGCAGCCGCTGCACCATTGGCAGCGCCGGTAGCAGTGCCAGCTAATGTTCCAGCAGCAGCGGCAGCCGCTTCACGGGCAGCGGCAGCTTCAGCAGAAGCGATACCCGCCTGGGTCGCAGCCGACGCGGCAGCCGCCTCACGTGCAGCGGCAGCTTCAGCAGAAGCGATACCCGCCTGGGATGCAGCCGACGTTGCAGCCGCTTCACGGGCAGCGGAGGCGGCTGCCGTCGCCATGCCAGCCTGGGTGCCGGACGATGTTGCAGCCGCTTCACGAGCAGCCGCCGCCGTTGCGGTAGCTGCACCAGTCTCAGTTCCAGATTCGCGTTGGGAATTGTTATTATCTTCGATAGCCATGATAGTATCCTTTTGTTCAATGGGAGTCTCTTGATTTGCATCAAGAGCTACGGTTGAGGCAGCAATGCCCGTGCCATCGTCGTTTTGAGTGTTTGGGTTTTTGTCTTTTTTCATTGGTTTCACCGGGAAAAATCAACTGTTGATCTATCCTACTCGTCGCGGAGCCAGCCGCGACGGAGCGCATAACGCACGACATCAGCGCGCGTTTTGATGCGCAATTTCTCGTTGATGCGCGTCTTGTTGCCTTCGACCGTCTTCACCGAAAGATGCAGCTTGGCGGCGATTTCCTTGTTGGTGTGACCATAGGCCACCAACTGCATCACTTCGATTTCGCGCGTGGACAAACCGCCGTCGTTTTCGGTTCCACTCTGGCTGACGAAGCCGCCCACGACCTGTCCGGCGATCTGCGGATCCAAATGAACGCCGCCCGCCGCGACCACGCGAATCGCGTTAGCCAACTCTTGCGAGGCCGCTTTCTTCAATACATAGCCCGACGCGCCCGACGCCAGCAATTGCCGAATATGCGCCTCGTCGCCATAAGCCGAAACCGCCAGAACCTTGACTTCGGGACAATTGAAACGCAGCCGCTCGGTCGTCTGCGCGCCGTTGAGCAGAGGCATCGAAACGTCGAGCATCGCCACATCGGGACGCAGTTCGACGATACGCGACCAGGCCTCTTGTCCATCGCCGGCCTCGCCGACGACTTCCATGTCGCTCTGAGCCTCGATAATCAGGCGCAGACCTTCGCGCACCAAAACGTGATCGTCCGCGATGAAAACTTTGATTGTGCTCTGATGGATGGAAGCGGCGGCAGGATTTTGGGTGAGAGTGGGCATAATAAAAGAACTCTTTGGAGTAACGTTTGTTGTTGGCCTGGGTTGCTGGCAACCGAGGGGTGAACCTGTCAATATCGCCGGTCTTACGACGACTTAGACGAAGATTTTCAGGTAGTAGCTCAATGGGGGTTGTTTTGTCATTCTGAGCGCAGTGAGGAACGAACGAAGTCGAAGAATCTATGACGTAGAAATCTCTGTGAACGTGCGCGGGCATTATAACGCACTGGATTCTTCGACTTCGTTCGTTCCTCACTGCGCTCAGAATGACAAAACAACCCGCATTGAGCCACTACCGATTTTCAGGGGCGAATCGTAACGTTATAACTATGCAAGAGTCGTTCCCTGTCGAGTTTATTTAAAAAGTTTTCTATTTAGAAAAGAAATTTAGAAATTATAAAGTATAGGAGTTACGCAATTGCCTCCGCCTGTCATTCTGAGCGCAGTGAGGCGTCGGGTGCGTAGCCGAAGGAACGAAGTCGAAGAATCCATGACGTAATGATCTTTGCGAACGTGCGCAACAACTAAAACGCTCTGAATTCTCCGACTTCGTTCCTTCGGCTACGCACCCGACGCCTCACTGCACTCAGAATGACAGGCGGGCGCAACTGCGTAACTCCTGAAGTATTGACTTCCGATTGGTAGAGACGACGATTTAACGCGTCTAAAACGTCAGGTCTACCGCGAATTCAACTTTTACTCTTTAGACGCGATAAATCGTCGTTTCTACCAATCGGAAGCCGCGTCACTCGTCAGAAATTAACTCCGCGCCGTGCATTTCAAGGTTAAACTTTGACGTCTAAAATCAACGTCGAGCATCGTCCGTCGCGCCTCGGTGCGAGCGGGCGTCTTGGCGCGTGCCCGAATTATGCAATTTCTCGATTTACTCGAATCTAATCCGCAACTGCAAAAGCTGACTTTTAAAGCGCAGGCCAAACCGCAATCGCCGCCGGTTAAGCTCGAAGGCGCGCCGCCCGCGAGTTGGGCGTCTCTCGCGGCGTATTTGTCGCGCGTTTCGGAAAAGACCGTCGTTTTGGTCGCGCCGACCGCCGAAGGCGGCGAGAATGCTCTGCGCGATTTGAGCGCGATTCAACCCGACGAGGCTAGGGAAGCGCTCTATTTTCCCGCCCCCGACCGCGCGGTTCTGGACGAAACCGACGACCGCAACGCTACGCAAGAACGTCTGGCGGTGCTGGATGCTTTGCATCGCGAGCCGTGTTTAGTGGTGACGACTGCCAATGCCGTCGCGCACCCGACGCTACCGGTGAAGCAGTTGGTGCAGGGCTACGACGAACTGGGCGTTGGTCAAACCCTGACGCGCGACGATTTTATCGCGCATTTGTCCGAAGCCGGATACGACCGCGTCGAGGAAGTCGAGGAGCCTGGACAGTTCGCGGTGCGCGGCGGCATCGTGGACTTTTATCCGCCCGCCGGAGGCACGCCGATCCGATTGGAATTGTGGGGCGACGAAATTGACGAACTGCGCGCCTTCGATGTCGAAACGCAGCGCTCGACCGAAAAGTTGAAATCCATCCGATTAACTCCGCCGCGCGAATTGTATCTTTCGCCCGCTAAGGGCCGCGAAATCGCCGCACAATTGTTGATTGCCCTCGACGAAGAAGCCGAGCGTTTGAAGGCGTTTCCCGAAGATATTCGCGTTTTGAAAAGGCGTTTTGATCGCGAAATCGAGCTGCTGGATAGCGGCAGTTATTTTCCCGGTGTCGAGCGTTATCGCGGCTTGATTGACCCGCAGCATCCGACGTTATTCGATCATTTGCCCGCCGATGCGCTGGTGATTTGGGCCGAGCCGGAGCGCGCGTTTTCGCAGGTTTCGCGTTTGGCCGACGAGAACGTGGCGCTGCATCAAAACGATATTATCGAAGTGCCGCCTTCGGTCGCGAACTGGGCCGAACTGCAAGCGGGCAGCGCGCGTTTCACACGATTTGAGGCGCGCGCGGGCAGCGACGACGACGCGATTTCGCTCGCAATTGGGTCGCCGCCCGCGTTTAACGGACAGTTGGCGCCCCTCGCCGATTGGATAAAAGATCGTCAACATGAGGGCAAAATTACAGTGTGCGCGACTTCGCACGCGCGCCGCGTGCGCGAAATTCTGGCCGATCAGAAAATAAATCATGTCCATCTGATTGATGAGCTGACTAAAGCTGAAGCGGGCCAAATTTTGGTAATGCCGCAACGTTTGACTAACGGATTTACCTGGGGCAATTTGTGCGTTTTGTGCGATAGCGAAATGTTCGGCTGGCAGACGTTTCAGCCGCGCGCGACCAAACGCGGGCGCCGCAAAAAGAAGCATGGTGCGGCCAAGTTCGGGCGCGAAACTTCGCCATTGTCCAAAATTGCCGACCTACGCCCGGGCGATTATGTCGTTCACGTCAATCACGGCATCGCGCAATATGGCGGCGTGGTGCAACGCGAAATCGGCGGCGCGGTCAACGAATATCTGGCGCTCGAATACGACGGCCAAGACCGTCTATATGTGCCGGTTGGACAGTTGGATCGCGTGCAGAAATATCTTGGTTCGGACGCCTCGGTGCCATCGCTCACGCCGCTCAGAGGCGGCAGTTGGGAGAAAGCCAAAACGCGCGCCAAAGAAGAAGCGATGCAGGCCGCGCAGGATTTGGCGGTTTTGTATGCGCGCCGCGAAAAGGCCGAGAAAACTCCGATGGGGCCGGATACGATGTGGCAACGCGAAATGGAATCAGCCTTTCCATTCGAGGAAACGCCGTCGCAGTTACAGGCCATCAAGGACGCCAAATCAGACATGGAAACCGACAAGCCGATGGACAGACTGGTGTGCGGCGATGTCGGATTCGGCAAAACTGAAGTCGCCGTTCGCACCGCGTTTAAAGCCGTTCAAGAGGGCAAACAGGTCGCCGTTCTGGTGCCGACGACGGTTCTGGCGCAACAACATTTCCAGACTTTTAGCGAACGTATGAACGCTTATCCGGCGCGCATTGAAGTCGTCTCCAGATTTAAAACCGCCAGCGAAATTAAACGCGTATTGGAGAGCTTAAAAAATGGTGGCGTTGACATCGTTATCGGAACACATCGCTTGATTCAAAAAGATGTCGAGTTCGCTAATCTGGGATTAGTTGTCGTGGACGAAGAGCAACGCTTTGGCGTAATGCAAAAAGAACGTCTGAAAGAGTTGCGTGCCGAAGTGGACATCCTTTCGATGAGCGCGACGCCGATTCCACGCACGCTGCAAATGGCGTTGGGCGGGCTGCGCGGAATTTCGCTAATTACCGATCCGCCGCGCGGTCGTCTGCCGGTGCGCACTTATGTGATGCCGCAAAAAGATGTGGTAGTTCGCGCCGCCATCGAACGAGAACTTGAACGCGAAGGTCAGATTTACTATATCCACAATCGTGTGGATAGCATCGCGCAGGTCGCTGAACAATTGCAAAAATTAGTTCCGCACGCGCGCATTGGAATGGGCCACGGACAGATGGGCGACGAAGCTCTGGAACAGGTAATGCTCGACTTTATGCAACACCGCACCGATATTTTGTTGGCTACCACCATCATCGAAAATGGAATAGACCTGCCCAACGCTAATACCATCATTTGCGATCACGCCGATAGATTAGGTTTGAGTCAAATGTATCAATTACGCGGGCGCGTCGGGCGCAGTCCGCGTCAGGCTTACGCTTACTTCTTGCACTCCAATCGCGGTAAATTACCCAAAGACGCCGAAGAACGTTTGGCGGCGTTGCAGGAGAACACCGATTTGGGCGCCGGTTTCCGTATCGCCATGCGCGACCTCGAAATTCGCGGCGCGGGCGATGTTCTGGGCATCAAGCAGAGCGGCTCGATTGCGGCGGTTGGTATGGATTTGTATTCGCAGTTTTTGGCCGAAGCCGTCGCCAAAACGCGCGGCCAAAAAACGCGCGTCGCGCGCGTCGAGGAGTTGCCCGAAGTGGACTTGCCGATTCCCGCTTACTTGCCCGAAGATTACGTCGCCGATGCCGTCGAACGATTGGGACTTTACCGCGAGATGACACAAGTGCGCGAACTGGAAGATGTCGAGGCGATTCGCGAAGAACTGCGCGACCGTTTCGGCGCGCTTCCGGCTCCAGCGTTCAACCTGATTCGTGTCTTAAAAGTGCGCGTTTGGATGTTGAAAGCCTATCTACGTTCTATTACCAAAAGTCCCGAAGAGGTGTTAATTAAGCTCAAGCCAGGCGATACCTTTGAAGATAGCGATTTGAAGTATGCCTATAAAATTCTCGGAGAAAAAGACAAGCGCGCCTTGCAAACGTTGGCGCTTCGCAAGCTCGAAGGTTTGGGGATCAACACGCGCGCGATGAACGACGCGCAATTGTTGCGGACAATCGAAGTTCTAGTCGAATCATTGGCGCAGGTGCGGAGCAAACGGTTGGAGCAGTTTTGAGTTGTGGGTTGTGAGTAGAGTTGCGTCCCCATTCCATTCCATAACCCGTAACTCACAACCCGTAATAATTTAAACTTCGACTTTCAAACGTGCTTCTCTATCAGTAATTTCAAATATCTCGCCGTGCGGCACAATTGTAATTTGTCCGAACGCTTTCAATAATTCGTGATAAGCCTTAGAAACCGGACGCGGCTGGCGATTCATATCGAATAAACCGACTGGATTCACTGTTCCAGTTTTCTCGGACAAACCTTTATCCCAGTCCACCTGATCTATCAGCGAATACCAGGTGAAACCTAAGACCGGAACACCGTCGTCACGCATTCGCAAAATGTTCATCCACTGTTTCCATAACCATTTGGAAGCGGCACCTTCATCGTCGTCCCATGTATTGGTTTCGGTGTGCATTACGGGCTTTTTGTAGCGCTTGAAATACTCGCGCGTAATCAGATACCAGCCGAACACATCCTGGCCGCTACACTGCGAGCCGTCGGGCAGAATTATCTTCTCGTTGCGCCCGTAATAATCGTTGCCCATGATTTGATAACCTGGCGGCTCACCTTTCATAAACCAGTCGTATTCTTCTCTGGTTAAACCGTTATCCATCATAAACAAACAGATGTCGGAATCGGGCGGATTGGCATACAATAAATCGAGCGAGAGGAATCGCAGTTTGTTCTGCCGAACGGTTTGTTCCGATGGCGAAGCTGAGGCTTCGTGGACGTATTCGGCGCTTTCCGATTGCACGATGATGCAGTCGGGCCGCTCGCGCGCGATGGCGTGCGTGCCCAGAATCGAGGCCGCCACGCAATGCTTGAGCGCGGTAACGAACGCTTTGTCCGATTTTAAGCGCTCGTTCCAGACGCCGTCGAGCGCGCTGAATTTGGCGGTGACATAAATTTCGTTGACTGGCGTGTAAAAGCGCACCCAGGGATAACGTTTGGCGACTGCCGCGCAATAATTGGCAAAATGAATCGGCAGTTCGGGGTTCTGGTAATCGCCGATGAAGTCGGGCACGCCAAAGTGCATTAAGTCCAGAATCGGCGTGATTTCCAGGCGCCGCATTTCGGCCATCGCGGCGTCGGCGAAGTCCCAGTTGTAAGTATCGGGGCCGGTCTGGATATTATAGTAAGGCAAGCCATAACGCAATACTCGTAGACCTAAATCAACGGTTAGTTGGAAGTCGGTTTTATAATGTTCATAGTGGCCACACTCTTCCAGTAAATCGCGACGGATAATGCGCCCATTTTTGGCTTTAATAGTCGGATAGGAACACTCGATCCCGGTCGCGAACATGAAATTATCCGCATAGCCATTGGGAAGGCCAGAACCGTCGGTTCCGGCGGCGCCGCCAAACTGGTCGCCGCCGTAGTTGTCGGCGTCGTAGTGTTGGATAATTTCGAGAAAACTTTTGGATTTGGTCATACAATCAGGTCGCCCACGCCGACACCGCTTCGCAGCAAAAGTTGAAACTCATCATAAAGCGCCCCTGACGCATCGGGAGCGGCGGGCAAGGTAACCTGAGTTGAAGCGGGTGAGTCGTGTTTCATCGTGGAATGTCTTCGGTTAAGGTTAAAAATGTTTCGGGGAGCGATGCTTCATTGGAAGCGGGCGCGTCAAAAGGTAGTATAAGTCGAATGGAAGCAACCGTCGGGGGCGCTCTGCCGTTTTCGGGATGTTGTCCGTGCATCATCAGCCACGCTTCACTGGGCTTCGGCTCCCTGGAAATAGTGGCCCGAAGGTGTCAAAGCTGTCCAGGTGCGCGTCGCGGGCGCGCAAAAATTCGCTCAGGCTTTCGCCCGGTAACTGATGAAAATCTTCGGCTTCTTCCTCACGCGTCCACGCCGCGACCTCACGGAGAAAGCGCGCCCGTTCTTCGGGCGAGAACTCAATCGGGTTGAAGCCGAGCGTCTTCTGCTGGGGGCCGACCCGCTCGCGGTTGTTGCGGTCGCGTTCGTTCTGATCGGTGTCGGCGCGCTTTGTCTCGGTCAGCCTCACGGCGTTCTACTTTCAAAAGAGGTTTGATTTTGCTCCGCTTGCGTCGTTGGATCGGATCATCGAGAGCTTACCCGACTGGTTGTTATTGAGCAACATAACGTCCTTGGCTCATGTTCAGGCAGTGTGCGCAACAAGCTGTGCAATGAAGCGGGGCGAGATGCGCTTAGAGTTGATCTTGTGTTGGCACATCGCAACATAGAACTTGAGGTATTTCTTGTGCACACCGCGAAAGGGACGCAACCCGTTGCGCAACGTCGTCCACAGGCCTTCGATGGTGTTAACATGGACTTCGTTGATGCCGTCGCCATCCTCATCGCACGCCCACTCCTTGTGCCCGTGCGCCACCGTATGATGCTCGCGGTTCACCTGATTGTAAGCGGGCCACTCATCGGTATAGCAGATGGAGTGTGGCTCGGTTTTACCATGCACATGCTCACACAAAGTCTCGCCATCGGTGTGGTTGCAGACCTCCAGGCGACACTGTCCCCTCTCCCGTCCAACGGTGCCTACTACCGGAGGACGGTCGTTTTCATAGGTGCCATGCCCCCGTTGTTTGTTGGCGCGGCGGGTCTTCGGGATCACGATGCACCTCCCCTTTTTTCCCCCGCATTTTGAAACATCTCATCGGTTTCAAAATGGGAGTCGGGCAATGCCTCCTGAGAGCGCATCTCGTAACCCTTGCTTTGTATCTTTTGCCGCCACTGGTGAACCGTCGTGCGGCTCAGTTCCAACTCCTGAGCTAAGGCCGAGCTACTCTCCCCTTTGCACACACCGCGCAACAGCATCACAACGGTGGCTGGTGGCAACAAGCTATGGCGGAAAATCGTCTGACTGTAGAGATTGTAGGCACACTGGCAGAGATTGCAGCGGTAGGTCTCGACGCCGCGTTGCGTGCTGCGAAAGGGACGCGCTTGCTCACGGCTCGCCCCACATTGGGGACAAACCAGACCGTCGGGATGAAAATGTTCTTCAATCCAGGCCACGCACTGCTCGTGACTGAGTAACGGAGTTACTGGGAATATCATCTCCCAAAGTTTACCACGCTTTGCACACAGACTGAACATGAGCCACGTTTTTTTATATCCGAAAACCAATGTTGTGCTGACAGCAAGGTTATGGCTATAACCAAGCCAATTCTCGGAAGTTCAGATTTTTTCCACGGATCGGGATTCGAAAGCTGCAACACACTAAGGTCATTTAATTTCCCTTTTTACAGGTGCCCCCTTCTTTGCCACGAAAGCGCCGAGCATAGGTCTCTGTGGCGACAACAACACGAAATCCGCTTCCTCAATGTTGTTGCTCCTCCAACGAGCCCCATGTTCAACTGTCAAATCAATTCTTTATGAGGCAGATTTAAAAAGGCCGCTACAACGCTGGGATCGAATTGGCGTCCGCTCTGTTTTTCGATTTCCGCCACCGCTTGTTCCACCGACCAAGCCTCCTTGTAAGGACGCGCGTGCGTCAGTGCATCGAAGACATCCGCCACCGCTACCAATCGCCCTTGAATGGCAATCTCCTCACCCTGAAGCCCTTGCGGATATCCAGACCCCTCCCAACGCTCGTGGTGGGACAGGGCGATCTTGGCCGCTAATTGCAACATCGGCGTATGATGACGCATCAGTATCTCGTGTCCAATGGAGGCGTGAGTCTTCATGATAGTGAATTCGTCCGGCGTCACCCTGCCAGGTTTGAGCAAAATACCATCGGGGATACCGATTTTCCCTATATCATGCAGAGTCGCAGCGCGCCGGATGAGCTGGGATTCTTCTTCCTCCAATCCTAACTTCCCAGCCAACAACGCCGCTGTGTGCCCCACGCGTTGGGTGTGCTGCCCGGTGTCATCGTCGCGAAACTCCGCCGCGCGTGCCAGACATTCGATGGTTTCAATTTCCGATTGTCTTAATTCCGCAGTGCGCTCACGAACTTCCGAGTCCAAAATGAGATTGTGCTGATAAAGACGCTGATGGAAAAACCGCGTCCTGAGCAAATTTAGAACGCGTAGCCTGAGTTCAACGGCGTCAAAAGGCTTGGTCAGAAATTCCGTGGCCCCACTTTCCAAAGCCCGTTGTTTGGTGCGGAGATTCGTGTCGGCGGTCAGCACCAGAATCGGCAGGAAATCGTCTTCGCGCAAGAGCGGCTTGATTTTTTCCATCACCTGAAAACCATCCATTTCGGACATCATCAAGTCCAAAAGCACGATATCCGGCGCAAAGTCGGTGAAGAGGGCGAGCGTCTCCCTGGGATGAGTGGTGCTGACAAGGGTGGTCGCCCCCCATTGCTCCAACATCATCGTTAAAACTCGGATGTTGGCCGCTTCATCGTCTACGATCAAAAATTTGGCGCTCTGAAATAAATTTTGTCCCATGGCTTAAGGCACCCTCTCATCCAAAGTTTGCTCCACGACATTGAAAAACTGATTCAAATCCAGGGGTTTGGTCAAATAGGCGGCGGCTCCAGCGGCTAAGAGTCGGTCGATTTGCCGGGGAGTTGCATCGGCGCTGAGAATAATAACCGGAATGGCACGAGTGGACGGTTCAGCTTGCAAGCGTTGCAGCACCACATCGCCCATGATGTCGGGCAGGTGCAAATCCAGGAGGATCAGATCGGGCTGATGGCTGCGCGCCAAGTCCAAACCGACACTGCCTTGCTCCGCCGCGAGCAGGTTGATGGCGCGCCTTTGCAATGCCAGGGCGTGCTCAACAACAGCGAAATTGGAGCTGTTGTCCTCGATATAGAGAATCGTCAGCGAATCCTCTGGCGCATCCTGTCCCTCCTGTCCCAACGCGGCGTCGGGCAGTGGCGTTGGTTCTTCTACAGCGGGCCCAATTCCCAGGGCGGTGGATACCAGGGCGGTGGATACCAGAGGAAGTTCCACCCAGAACGTGCTTCCAACGCCGCGCTCGCTCTCGACACCGATCTCGCCGTTCATCGCCTCGACTAAACGCTTGCACAGGGACAGACCAATGCCCGTGCCCTCGACGCCAGTGCGTTCGGCTCCCAGGCGTTCAAAGGGCAGAAAAATCTTGAAAAAGTCGTTCGGGTCGATGCCAGGGCCGGTATCGCGCACCGAAAAGCGCATCTTGCCGCTACACTCAATATCTCCATAGTGGCCATATTTGACCGATTCGCCCGCCACTATCATAGTGGATACGAATATCTGTCCGCGCTCACGGTTATATTTGATGGCGTTGGAAAGAAGATTGACTAAAACCTGCTTGATCCGCTGCTGATCCGCAAAAACGTAACGCTCGGCGTCGCTGGTGGAATCTTCGTTCACCAGCTCGATGCCTCTCATGGTCGAGAGGGGCCGCACCAAATCCAGAGCGATCCGCGTGGTCGAACCAACCGGGACGGGTTCGAGCGAAAGCGAGAGGTGTCCGGCTTCGATGCGGGAGATGTCCAAAACTTCGTTAATCAAGTCAAGAAGGTGACGCCCTGCCTTGAGTATGGCCTCAACCTCCTCTTGAATATCGGGAACATAGTCGCGCATCTCTAAAATCTGGCTGTAGCCCAGGATAGCGTTCATTGGCGTGCGGAGTTCGTGGCTCATGCGCGAGAGGAATTCGCTTTTGGCGAGATTGGCGGCGTTGGCTTCTTGCATCGCGCGTTCGGCTTCCTCCTTGGACAACTGCAAAGCATCCGCGAACTGACGCAGCGTTTCCATCGTCATCTGGCGCTGGATGTTTTCAACGCGCAGCGATTCGTTGACCGCTTGCAAATTGGTGTTCAGTTGGAGGATTTTCGCTTCGGCGCTCTTGTGCGCGATTGCGCTTGACAGCACATTAGCAACCGCTTGCAGAAAGTGAAGCTCGTTCTGGCTGAATTTCTGCCTGTGCGGGGAGCAGGCGGCCAGAACTCCGTAGAGCACCTCATTATAGACTGGCACGGAGATCAGGCTGGTGATGCCCATATCCAGAAGATAGAGGGCCGGGCTAAATCGCGTTTCCTGGTTCAAATCTTCTGTGATAACGGGCTCGTTGAGGAGCGCGGAGTAGCCGATTTGCGTATTATCCCCGATCTTCTTATCCAGCGCGGATCTCATCTGCTCGTTTAATCCAACACCGGCGCGAAACCGTAAGGTATCACTATCCGGCAAGCGTTCCCAAAACGAACACGTATCCAGTTCCAGCGTGCTGGCAATCAAAGCGACCGTCCCCTCCAAAAGGGCTTCGAGGTCGAGGTCGAGCAACGCCCGGCGTCCCAACTCGGCCACGGCCTCATGCTGACGCGCCTGCGCGCGCACTTCCCGTTCGGCGCGCTCCCGTTCGACGACTTGCGATTGCAACTCCGATGTGCGCTCCTCAACGCGCAATTCCAAGTCGTCGTTGGCCTTTTGCAAAGCTGCTGCTGCCTGCTTGATGCCGGTAATATCGTGGGCCACACAATACCACAAGTCTTCAAAGGGCGCAGACGTCCAGTGCAGCCATTTATAGGAACCGTCCCGACAGCGATAGCGGCTCTCGAAACTCGTAACCTGAACGCCGCTCTTGAGTTTCGCCATTTTCGCCAGTGCGGCGTCGATGTCGTCAGGATGCACCCATTCCAGAAACGGCACCGCCATCAGTTCGGCATCCGAAAAGCCAAGCGTTGCTTCAAACGCCGGATTGAGACGCTTGAAGTAGCCGTCGCTGCCGACGATGGCCAGCATATCGAGCGAAAGGGTAAAGAAACGGTCGCGTTCTTCCTCGGATTCTTTGCGCGCCGTGATGTCGAGCAGCACACCGTCCCAGAGCGTGCCGCCGTTGGGCAGGCGTCGCGGACGCGCAGCGCCCTGCACCCACCTCGTTTGTCCGGACGGATGCAGATAACTTCCTTGCCACCTCCACGGCAATAGAGTTTGCGCGGATACCGCGATACTGCGCTCGAAATCGGCGCGGTCGGCGGGATAAACAAGATCGAGCACCAATTCCGGATTGCGCCGAATGTCTTCTGGTTCCAGATCATAAAGTTCGCGGCAGCCCTCGCTGACGAAGGGCATTTCAATCAAACCGTCAGGTTGCAGGATAAACTGATAAACCATGCCCGGCATATTGGCGACGATGCTTTGGAAGCGTTCTTCACTTTCTCGCAACGACTCCTCAGCCCGCTGGCGTTCGGTAACATCCCTATTGACACCAACCATACGCAGGGCGGTGCCATTTTCGGCTCGCTGCACCGTAGCATGAGCCTCAATATGACGCACCTCTCCAGTGGGCCATACGACACGAAATTGGGTGTCAAAATCCCTGCTGCCCTGAAAAGCGGCGTTGATATCAGCCTCGACCCGCTCCCTGTCTTCCGGGTGGAGTCCATTTTTCCACGCATCGTAGGCACCGCTAAAGTCCTGCTCGCGAATGCCATAAAGCGCAACCATCTGAGCGTCCCATTGCAGCTCATTCGCCGCCACGTTCCAATCCCAGATACCGATGTGCGCCGATTCGGTCGCCAGCGCGAGGCGTTGCTGGCTTTCAAACAATAAATTCTCGGCCAGCTTGCGCTCGGTGATATCGCGTAAGGAGGCTGTGAACAGAGGCGGGTTGGAATGCGTGATAGCGGTGGCGGCGAGTTCGACGCTGATCTCCGTGCCATCTTTGCGCCGCGCGGGCACCTCAACGCGCCGGTTCAGCAATGGCCCTTCGCCAGTGGCCAGATAGTGCGCGATGCCCCCGGTGTGCCCCTCGTGAAACGCGGGTGGCACGATCAGGTCGTTGAGGTCTTGGCCCAGTGCCTCGGCCCGCGTGTAGCCGAAGGTCGCCTCTGCCGCCGGGTTGAACTCGACGACGCGGCCCTCGTGGTTGATGGTGATGATGCAGTCCAGAGCATATTGAATGACCGCGCTACTGCGCGCTTCGCTTTGGCGCAGCGTTTCTTCCGCCTGTTTGCGCTCGGTGATGTCGCGCTTGATAGAAGAAGCCCCGATGAGGACGCCTTCGGCGTTTTTAAGCGGCGAAATCGAAAGGGAAATATCGAAACGTGAGCCGTCCTTACGCACACGCACCGTTTCATATTGCTTGATCTGTTCGCCGTGCCGGATTTTTTCCAGCAACTCCGCCATTTCATCGGAAAGATCGGAAGGCGCCAAAAAGGCAACCGAACGGCCAATCGCTTCCTGAGCCGTGTAGCCATATAAATTTTCCGCCCCCGCGTTCCAGGTCGTAATAATGCCATCCAGCGTCTTGCTGATAATCGCGTCATCGGAGGACTCCACAATCGCCGCCAGCAAGGTGGAAGTTTCTTCCGCCTGTTTGCGCTCGGTGATGTCAAGCGAAATTCCGATGATGCTAACGACATCGCCCGCTTTATCCAATACTGGCGTGTCGGTCACGTAAGCCGGAAACTTCGTGCCGTCTCGCTTTTGCACCAAGAACTCGCCCGACCAGCTTTCTCCTCGCGACAGGCAAGCTAAAATCTCCGCGGCCTGCTCCTGAGTCGTCTCGGCTGGCGTCACGTCCAGAATGTCGCGGCCCAACACTTCGACGGAAGACCAGCCGTAGAGCTTTTCGGCGAAAGCATTCCAATAAGTGATTTTTCCAACGCTATCGGTGACGACAACGGCCTGCCCGATGACATTGAGTAAATGAGAGTGAACTTCAAATTGTTGTGCGGCCAGTTTGCGCTCGGTGATGTTTTCGTGCGCCACCACGACGTGCAGCGGCCCCTCTCCGGGGAAACGAGTCGCGCTCACCCAGAACCACTGCCGCGTTGTTGGACTGTCGCAGGGATATTCCAGCGCGGAAATCGGCTCTTCTCCGGCGATGACCGCACGAATGCACGCGGCGGCGGCGCGCCCATCCGCTTCATCACTTTGGTCGCAGACTTCCAAATAATTCGTCCCGATGATGCTCTCCGCGCCGATAAAACCGTTCGAGGCGGCAAATTCCCGCCAGGTGGCGTTCACGGTGATGATGGTTCCCCGGCTGTCAAGCACCGCGATATGGCCGGGAAGCGCATCAACCGTAGCCTGAGCGAAGCGTTGCGCGTGGAGAAGTGCCGCTTCGGTTTTCTTGCGCTCGATGGCGTAACGCAGCGAACGCTCCAAAAGCGGAGCATTGATATGCCTTTTGACTAAGTAATCCGCTGCACCGGCTCTGGCGGCAGTCATGTCAACTTTATGGTCTTCGGTTCCCGTCAGGAGAATTATCGGGACAAGGATATCAGCGGGAAGCGCCTGTAAAAGCTCCAGCCCCCGGTGCCCACTCAACCCATAATCCAGCAAACAAACGTCATATTGACCCTGTGCAAACGCAGCATAGGCTGCGTCATAAGTGGAGACCCATTCGACTTGCGCCGCGACATCCGTCATGCCCGCCAACAAATCACGGATGACCAGGGAATCGTCTTCACTACCGTCGGCCAGCAAAATAGTAATGGGCTTGAGTGCCGCATGGACGATATTCATAGATTTTCTCCGAGGTAAGTGACTCTGAGTGCTCTGGTAGAACTGCCTTTGGCTGCTGTGGCGATTTGAGGATTATCTACTTCACTAAAACAAAATTTGTGGCTGTATAATTATGCAATACCCTTGCCAGAAAAGGGGGAGACCAAAAGCGGAAACGAGCAGTTGAAGCGGATACAATTTCTATTGACCAAAACAGAAGTTGAGTCCCCTCCAACCGCTCATACAAGAGATTACCTGCCTTTTTTCGAGTTTTGCCCACTACCCTGGCAAAAAATAGTTGCGTCAGTTAAGCCGATGAAAAACGCGGCGCATCTCTCACTACTTGCCGTTGGGGTGAGCCAGCATTTGTTGCGCGACCTACCAAAGGGCCATCCCAAAGCCGGAGTGCCTGACCTCAAAGCGCGCTTTCGCGGGCGCTACTACGCGGGCGCCACTTTAAAATTGCTTCGGGTTTGCCCCAAACCGCTTATAAACGAAGCGATACTCAATCAAGTCGCCACTCTGGGAGCCACTTACGCTCCCGCTTGTTCAGCCCCGCTCTGCTGAATTGGCGAGGGTATTGGCCATTAACGTCAAGGTTTAAATTAGCAGAAATCGAACCAAAACTATCAGGTTTTCTGCGCGCCCGCTTGTTCGACGGGCGTGTTGTCGCGTTCTTGCCCTTCGTCGTCCTGCGGATGCGCGGCCAAATCGTGGGCGCCGCTGGTCATCCAGCGAAACAGTTCCGCCGCTACCAGCGTTGCCGAAATTGGCGCGACGAAGTAAATCCACAGATGCTCCCACTGCCGCGCCGCCAGTGCCGAGGCGAATGAGCGCGCCGGATTCAAACTCATGCCCGAAAATGGCTCTTCGACGACCAGGTAAAAGCCCAGCAATATCGCGATCATTAAACCGGCAAAATTCTCGCGTTTCTTGTCGCTTAAGGCCCACATCAGCACCATCATCAGCACGAACGCAATGATCCATTCGGCGATAAACGCCGCCACAACTCCGGCGGGGCCAGGCTGCGTCACCACATAATTGGTGCCGACTTTGGTGTAGCCGCTCCCCAGAATTAATCCGGCGATTTGCACCGCTATCACGCCACCAGCGAACTGCGAAAAGATATAAAACAGCGCGTCGGGCGCGTCAATTTTGCCCAGCCGCCACATCGCCAGAGTAACGGCGGGATTGATGTGCGCGCCCGATTTACTGCCCCAGGGTATGTAAATGATGATGGCGACGACAAAGCTCATCAGCAAACCCAGCGTCGCTATCCGCGCGAACGGATCGGTAATTACGCCGTGAAGCCACGCTTCTTTGTAGCGCAATTGCGTGGTAATTATGCTGGCGCCCAGCATGAAGAAGCCCAGTCCGCAGGCTTCGGCCAGATAGTGACGCCAGTGGCGCCCGATGAGTGCGAGCATAAATGGTGAGACGATGGCGGCGTGAAACCGTTTTGTCCGACTTCATGCCCGCCCGCAGTGACAAGGCGATTCGGGAGCCGAGTTTTGTGCGTCTGGCGAATCAAAGTAGCGCCGCCAAAAATTCGCCCCGCATCACATTGTGGGGTAGAAGTCACATTGCGCGACTAACGTTGCTTTGCGGGACTGACGCCCTCTTCCAATCTG
>JAABUN010002214.1_pt1 | contig 35988 bp, 34 predicted proteins | sample 5559311 | NCBI WGS metagenome assembly JAABUN01 (sample SAMN10711877, study PRJNA513370) | rock metagenome | isolation source: Antarctica rocks | place: Antarctica: Victoria Land, Siegfried Peak sud | reverse complement strand
TGGATTTCCAGGAAGAGTTGTCCTCGACGGAGAACAAGATCTCCTTCGCCCGGCAACACTACAACGATTCCGTCGGTGAGTACAACACCAAGATACAGAGCTTTCCGGCTGTGGTCTTCGCCCGCATGTTCGGTTTTACGGAGCGCGAATACTTCGAGGCCGTGGGTCCCGAGCGCGAGTCCGTGACCGTCTCCTACGACTGAGAGACAGATGGATCAGGGTACTTTTCGCGAGCGCATTGCCGTAAACCGGCGAAATAGCCTGTTCTTGATCGCCGGTTTCCTATTCTTCGTGCTCGTCTTCGGGTACGTGATCGCGTTCGCCTACCTCAACGATCCGGTGGGTGCTCTCTTTGGTCTGGCTCTGGCTTTTATCGTTGGGACTATCTCCGGCCTGGTCTCCTATTACGGTGGAGCTAGCATAGTACTCGCGGCTTCGCGGGCCAAGGAGATCACGCACGAAGACGCGCCCGTCCTCTTCAACGTGACCGAGGAGATGACCATAGCCTCTGGACTGCCAATGCCTAAGGTCTACATCATCCAGGACTCCGCCCCAAACGCCTTCGCCACGGGCCGTGACCCCGAGCACGCCGCCGTCGCGGTTACGAGTGGACTTTTAGAGAAGCTCGACCGGGATGAGTTGCAGGGTGTGATCGCGCACGAAATGGCCCACGTAGCCAACTTCGACATCCGATACTCGATGCTAGTAGGAATCCTCGTCGGAACCGTCGTCCTAGTCTCGGACATCTTCTTGCGGAGCCTCTGGTTCCGGGGAGGTCGTGGCCGTGGCGGCGGAAACAACGGCTACGTCCAGATCATCATGCTCGTTGTCGGTATCCTCTTAGCCATCCTCGCCCCGCTCTTCGCTCGCCTGCTTCAGATGTCCATCAGCCGCCAACGCGAGTACCTCGCCGACGCAACCGCCGTTCGCCTGACCCGCAATCCAAAAGGACTCGCCGACGCGCTAGCGAAGATCAGCGGCGACAGCGAAGTCCTCGAAGTCGCCAACCGCGCCACCGCGCACCTGTATATCGCCAATCCCGTAAAGAAGTTCGAGAAACGGGCCAAAGGCATCCTGTCCACCCATCCACCGATAGAGGAGAGGATACAGATACTTCGGGGCATGGAGACTGGCGGCACCACCGAAACTGTAGGATAGAGACTCGACGGAGGGCGCATAAAGAGTTACAATACACGCCGCTTGCAAAGGTGGCGCAACAGCAGTGCCGGATGGTGTAACGGCAGCACGAGTGACTCTGAATCACTTAGTCCAGGTTCGAATCCTGGTCCGGCAGCCCCGCGCAGGCGATCGAGATGGCTTGCACCGAACCGAATGACGAACGCTACTCAGCCGGGAGTTGAATTTTCCGGCCCAACTCAGGCAGACGGGCGCCCATTGCCGTGTGGAGCTTGACTCCGAACAGGATCGTGTCTGGAAGCCGCCTGTCGCGTATCTCGTCCTGCTCCAGATCACCCTTAGCGCTCATGGCGAACGCACCCGCAATCTTGGCAACGTGAAAGGCATAGTGGCGTAGCTGCTCAGCGCGAGGCAGTCCGGCCACGTCTGGGTGATAGTGGCGGTCGTGATTTGCCTGCGCCAACTGAACCCCTCGCCAAGTTCTCGCCTGCTCCAGCGCCGAGCTGCCATCGAACGAAGTCTCGCTGTAGAGTGGATTCGCAAGTTCGATCTGCGAAAGTCGACGTGCGTAGGCTTGCCAAGGGTCGACACTAAACTGCTCGCCGAGATTCACCGCAACCCTCAAGAGATCACGGGCTGGACCGAGCACCCAGTCTCGATCGACGATTTCGTTGTGCTCGGCGTGATCGCAATAGTTGGCTACACTAGCCGACGACATCGCGATGTCCAGAGCCGCATCAACGAGTGGATCGGTCAAGTCGTACCAACCAGCAAGGACGACCTCGCAGAACTACCATCAGGGATGCGGATGTCCCATTTCGGCGGGTAGAACAGTGGCAGCGGATCGGGCGAAGGTGTAAAGCTGGCCTTGATCCGCGATCGATCGCTCTTTAGGTGCGGGTACGCAACGCGCGAGTACTTGTCCACTTCGCAGAATAGGTTCTGAATGTCGATCGCGTGGAGAGGTCTGCCAAATAGCGTCGTACATTCGATATCCAGCGCTTCACACTCCTCCCGCTGGTTCTCAACCATCCACATGATGACTTCCGAATCGCTCATCCCATTAGTGTCTGAGAACACCTTGCGAATACCACGCTTCGCGCCGGGCCCAGCAACTGTGAAGTCGTTTTCGGAGAAATCAATCACCTCGCTGTAATTGAGATCGATCGCGATCTGATACGCCATAAATGGGCCGATCAGAGGGTAGCCTAGCAGGATGTCATATACATCCTCCAGCGTCCGCGCGGCAGCTAGATCCTTCCACAGTTTGCCATCCCGCAGCATCATTTCCAGCAGCGCAAGATGGTTCGCGTGCTTGCGTGCGTGACCGAAGGCAGAGTTGGCGCAGAGGATGAACGCAGCTGTGTAGATAGGCTGCCCGGCGGCAAGCTCCCTCTCCAGTAGTCGATCCAGTTCCTTCACATCGAACGTGTCGACCCGAAGACCACCTGAGACTTCGTCGAGCAACTCCCAAGTTCGTTCTCGACTAAACAGCCGGAACAGCACTGTCCGCAGCATGGTGTCTTCGGGACCGAATTCGCCGCCGCCGTAGAGTACGTCGCGGATGAGGTATTGGGAGACTCGGTCACTAGCGCGAAATGCGTTACAGAACTTGTAGTCGGCGAGGATGGAGTCTTCAGTCCACGGCCCGGACATGCCAGCGAGACGTCGTTCAAAGATGAGCTGGCGCTCTGCCGCAAATTGCCAGTACGTTCGATAAACTTCGTCTCGCGACTTCGGTTTCGTCCCCATTCGCCTTCTATACCAGATGGCGGGCGCAAAAGCTACTTACGCCACCGACCTCCGTCCTAAAGCAAGCGCCCGACGATCTCTCGAATGCGCGTACCAGCACTCGCGTCAGTAACATCGATCTCCTCGAATGGAACGTTCCATTCGAGGAGCTTGTCGTGGATGAAGCGGTCTGTGTCTGACTGGAAGGCTTGATCAGCGATGCGGACGTCATCGGCAACGAGCGGGATTCGTGGCGGGAGATAGAACAAGGCGTCATACGTACCGCTCAGCAGATGGCTTCGAGTTGCAGATGTCATCTGATTCAACAAATGACGGTCTACAAGTGATAGCTCTTGTCTTTCAGCGGGAACGGCGGCGTACGCGAGGACATCCAGCATGCAACGCGAGCTGATCCAATCACCGCTCGAATGCTCGTAGCTGTACTGTAGAAACCAACCGATCGCCTGACTGGAAACGCTGGCTTCCGTGTTGACCCCAATCCCTTGCTCTTTGAGCCAGCGACCAGGGGTGGAAAGCTCTACAAGGTCGAGTTTTCTCGCGAGCGGCTCGACGATAGTTGACTTGCCGGTTCCGTGAGCGCCTGTAAAAGCGATTCGCATTTCCCTCCTCACCTACGCCGCAACTGCGTGCGTGTGATCGACAACTGCCGCGAACATACCAGCTGTTGCCACGAACTTCTCCTCAATCCATGCGTGTCCCGCAGTGCCCCACACCTCTCCCCAAGAGTTTCGTACGAGCAGGCGGCCCGCATCGTCGTGACCAACCACAACCACTGCGTGACCATACTGCACCAGGTCAGACGAAGCCGGGGCAGCAATCGTATCCGTGTTGCTGTCGGCGTGACTGAACTCGATCCATAGCTTGAGGCCCATGACCACTGCCCGCCCGGCATCGAGTTCCGAACGCACGGAGGTTGACGTAAGTTCCACTTTCCGCGTTGTGCTGCATCGCAGATTCGTTAGTGCCTCGGCAGGGGGAACGTACTCCGGCACGAAGGCATCCCGATCTCCATCATAAGGCCAGTCTTCCTCATTACCCTGACCGTGATCCGAAAGTGCGCCAGTGGCGGCAGGCAACGTCAGCCCCTGTCGGTCGGGCTTCGCTGGCACGGTGAGTCGCTTGATGGCGTCATGGTAGAGCTTCTCCACGCATAGGAGATTATCGTCTCCGATTGCGCCTCGCGCCTGCTCATGCACTGCTGTGAGACCGAAGGCTAGGCAAGTACCACGGTTTTCCTGATCTCTAACGGACGTCAGCGTTGCCCTAAGATCAACGATGCTCAAGCGGCCGCCTTCACCCACGCAAGCCGCTGCCTTTCGGCGAGGCCGACCCTCGTTTCTCCCGAGGGCCAACGCTGCACAGCGACCTCGACTGAGAAGGTCTCGTAAATGCGATCGGGAGCCTGTGGTCGTGCAAGGTCGGCGGTGACCATTGCCTTTCCCGGCTGGCTCGCCCGGAGTCGTAGGTGTCGCAGCCCGGCATTCCCGACGACCTGTAATTCTTCCTCGGTCGTAGGCGATCCCATCCAGATGTCGACCAGTTCGACCGGTCCCTCCTGAACGCGTGCAGTCCATGTCAGCCCCGTCGACGGGTTCTCGCGAAGAGCGACATGAACCTCGTCCTCACCGTACAGGTAGACTGTGCTCCCCGGTTGCTTTTCGTTGATTCGCCACAACTGCGCGCGTGGATTTTGGGGGGCGATTCCCGCCCCCAACTCCACCTTGAGGTCCACGGGCCGCAACTTCCGCCACTCGGCTGCCTGCGCGCGTGTGATTTTACCGAGCGTCATAAGTTGTCCGACCATCGCCCTGTAGCTAGTGTCTGCCATGGTCGACAACTGGTACGCCTGCACGGGTGTCAGCCCCTCGGCCTTGCGGTCTAGACCGATGCGCCTCAGCAGACGGTTGATCAGCTGCAGAGGCATCAGGAAGTGCGCGGCAAACGACTGGGCCTCGTGTTCCTGCCGCGACTGCGAGTACCCCATGATGCTATCAACGGAATCGATTGATGTGCCATGACCTAGGACGTGGTGGCCGAGCTCGTGTGCGGCAGTGAACCTTTGCAGGGCGACGGGGTGTCCGGAGTGGAGCTGCACTCCGGAGGCCTGACCCTCTCGCATGTAGATGCCGTAGAGCTTGTCGAGGGGCTCGAACAGCAACCATAGCGGGTAGCGTTCAATCTCGCCGAACACGTCGATCGGGTCCTCGTAGCTCGCACCAATCTTTCGCAATTGCCGTTGGGCGGCCAGCATTCCCTCGCGATGCGCGTTCTGGACCTCGCCCCAGCTCATGAGCTATCCTCGCTGTCAGGAACAGGTGGGGGCCCAGCATTGCGAAGGAACTCCGCGAATCGCAGAACTTGAAGTCGATCATTCTCGGTGAGGTCCTTGGTCGCGCGAAAGAGCGCGGTGACCGACTCTGCTGATTCGGCAGTCTCGTCTACAATCTCCTCGCCCAAGAAGTACTCGTAGGGCTTGCGATATAGTTTCGCCAGCTTCCTCAACTCGTCGGCAGAAACCTTGCGCTGATCGCTCTCTATCATCGAGATCGAGGGCCTTGGAACACCGACGGCGTCAGCCACCACACCTTGCGACAGTCCCAGATACTCTCGCGCTTCCCGAAGCCGTTGTGCGATCTGCTCCGTGACGTTCTGTTCAGTCATTTCTCCTCCTTTCGACCGACACCGACGACGAGCGCAGCGGCCAAGCCGCCTTCATGGGTAAGACTAATCAGGAGGTCGAGGATGCCTAGAGCATCAGCTCGCTCGGCCGCACCACCAGCAAGGGCAACGCCGGGTGCGCCGTTGTCGGCGCGCACAATCTGGATATCTTGCCACCGAACCCCTTCTCGAAAGCCTGTTCCAAGAGTCTTCGCGACCGCCTCCTTGCCCGCGATTCTGGATGCGATTCGTGACAGGTCTTCACCACAGAACACTAGTTCGTCGGGCGTGAGCATATGCGCAAGGTAGCGGTTACCGCTTACAGCGATCTGGAGCTCAACAGTCGCCGCGTCCACGAGGTCGATTCCAACTCCAAGGACGATGTTGCCGAGATCATTGGTGAGCCGCCCCAAGTCCACACGCAACGCATCGCCTAGCCCAGCCACATTCATGCTAGCACCTCCTCATAACTAGCTGTTTCGAGCATTGCACCCACCCTTGCTTTGCCAAGATTAAGCTGGGCATCCGCGTGGGTGGCAACGCACAAGATTTCACCGGGAATACATCCACTCTCCTGCGTTACAAACTCCACGAGTCGCGCTAGCCCAACGTAGTTCCCATACGCACGCGCGATGAAGTGCTGGTTGCGGTACACGGCTGTCAGGTGAAGTTCTCCGCCAACCAGCGTGAAGCTCAGATGGCTCAGGCAAGGAAAGCCCATGATCCTCTTGTCGTGCTCCGGACTTTGCACCCGCACGTCACCCCCCGACGTTACGGCATCGAACTCGGGATGCTCGATACCAACTTCATAGCAGCTGCTCTTGGGGTTTGTCGCCTTGACCTCTCTGGTTAGCTTGAGAACGAGTGCCTCAAGCTGGTTCAGGGGACCATCGCTGGACGGCCAACTCACAAGCCGGTTGAAATAGTTGTCCTTGTCGCGCATGCGCCTCTGCACGCGCATCGCTCGTGCATGAAGGTCGTACAGCCGCTGACGAGACTCTGTTCTCGGCGACCCCCAGCGGTAAAAGGCTGTCGGGAATATCGTGTTCGCAACCGTTGAGACCGGATATATTTCACTTTTAGGTTGCTCCCCAGCCCGATAGGTGTCGATGAAGCTGTTCAACGTCTCGCGAATCGGCGGTTCCTCCGAGTAGTCGTTGAACGCTACGCAAAAGTTCGTGGCGGTCCCGCCAGCCCCGCAAAGGTGGTACATGGCGCGAAGCCACGCGTGAGACAGGTTCTTACCCCTTATCAGTTCAGCTGTCATGCGCTCCCTCCGTACTGCCGGCCATTTTGGGCATCTTCGACATCACCAATTCAGTTAAAGAAGATAGAGTCGTCATCTGTTCCGGGCGAAGGTCCTGCGCTCCGGCAAGCTTGCCGATGTCCAGTTTGTCTTCCAAGAATGTAATGGCACATTCGGCTTCCTTCGAGTCGAACTCGATCTCGCCGTTTTGGGCGGTGGCTCGAACTTCCGCAGCCGAGCAGTCTCGGACCTCGGCAATAGCCTCCACTAACATGTCTGCGACTTCCGTGGCGTTTGCTTGGGCCACACGAACCTCCTTTGTTGTTGGTTAATTATACACATAGTGTAAGAAAATCCAACATCGAGTGCTGCGGGGGCCGGGATCACGGGTCTAGTAACCTGATGACGGGGTCGACCAAGAGCCTCTGGCAGCTCCCCACGAAGACCTTCCACAGAACATTTCCGCGTCTTCCTGGTACTCTCGCTCCCTGATGCTACGAAGTACTCTGTCGCCGCCGAAGGGTTGGAAGAATTGAGTGACGAGGCTCACGCTTATACCGACGGAGCGTCCACGGGCTCGCGAGGTCCTGGAGGATATGGAGTTGTCGTGACCTGGGATGGCAAGACCGAGGAGATCAGCGACGGCGAGCCGGACACTACGAACCAGCGAATGGAGGTGACCGCCGCATGTGTCGCCCTGGAGAGGATCGGCGAGGGACAAGTCGTGACCGTCTACTCCGACTCATCCTATCTCGTCAACTGCATGAGGCGGGGCTGGCACGAGACGTGGCGGGAGAACGGCTGGCTGAATAACCTTCGGGAACCTGTAGTGAACAGGGACCTGTGGGAGAGACTTCTGCTCGCGGCGCTTCGTCACGAGGCGGTGCGGTGGAAGAAAGTCAAGGGGCACCAGAAGAGCGCGGGCCCGCACAAAACCGGTAACGACCGGGCCGATGAACTCGCCGTGCTCGCGAAGAAAGCCATAAGCGTCTCGAAAGGAGCGCGGTGAACGTTAGTTGCGGCAGTCTTGTCGAAGTTCTTCACGGGGTCGGAGTCCATGTGGATGTGTCTGATCCCTCAGGTTATTATTCTCACTGAAGGTTCGAAAACAAAGGAGGGGAACCTAAGATGGATCTTTCCAACAAAAAGGCTCTCGTGACCGGCGCGGGCATGGGAATCGGTCAGGGTATCGCTGTCGAGCTTGCTCGTGGTGGGGCGGCGGTCGCCGTTCATTACGCTCACACGCCGCCGGACGAGACCATAGCCGAGATCGAGGGTCTTGGCGGGATGGCGTTTGGCGTGCAGGGCGATCTCACGGAGATCGAAGAGTGCGAACGAACCGTCGACGAGGCGGCTGATGGTCTGGGTGGACTGGATATCCTGGTCAACAATGCCGGGGTGACGAAGGAGTTGGACTTCCTCGACACGGATGAGGAGACCTATGATCTCGTCTTCGACCTGAACATGAAGGGCTACTTTTTCTGCGCGAAACGGGCGGTGGCGCTTATGCCGGAATCCGGCGGGAGCATCGTTAACATAACTTCGATCCACGGACACGCGGGTTTCCCGAAGCACACGGCATACGCGGCTACGAAAGGCGCGATCAACGCCTTTACCCGTCAACTCGCCATCGAACTCGCGCCCAAACACATCCGGGTAAACGCCCTCGGCCCCGGCGTTATAGAAGTCCCCCGGTACTTCGAAATGCCCGGATACACGACCGACATGGGAGAAGACCTCGTACCCTGGGGCCGCGTCGGATATCCGAAAGACATCGGACCCGTAGCCGCCTTCCTAGCTTCGGACGCCGCCGGGTTCGTTACTGGGCAAGTGCTCTACGCGGACGGCGGCACCACCGCCCGGATGGGCTTGTGGTGGGAGAAGGAAGGATGAGGGCGACAGGCTTTACCCACGTCAGCGTTTACGCGAGAGATATAGAGGAGTCCGTCCGCTTCTACACGGAGTTCTTCGGGATGGAGCGTGTACCCTCGCCGAAGTTCTCGACGCCGGTGGCCTGGCTGCGCGTCGGAGACCTGCAGCTGCACTTGTTGCAGAGCGAAGATCCGGCACCAACTCGGCAGCATTTCGGTCTGGACGTGGATGATTTTGAGGCTGCGTACCGCAAGGCCGATGAGATGGGCATTCTGGACGAAAGCCGCCAGTCGCCAGTGCGCGAGCTACCGGACGGGGCCGGGCAGATGTATCTGCGAGACCCTTCCGGCAACCTCGTGGAGGTCAACTGGCCCGACATCTCGACGCTGGATCGCACCCTTATACTGGAGACCAAAAAGGTCGATGGCTCGCCGGGAGCAGCTTTGTATGGGAACAGACGAGAACGTACCTAATTACATAGAGACACCGAGTAATCCTCGCGTGAACTGGAAATCGGTGTTGCCCGCCTCGAAGAGCCGAGGCGTGTATTCACGTGAGGCTACCGCCGACACAGTTCGAAGCAGTCCTTCTGTCCAGTTTGAAGGATCGTCTTCGAGCGGAATATCGAGGTCTTCGGCGTGGTTTTGGAGTGTGGCCGGTTCCGAGCTTGTCTGGAGTAGTGGGATCATACGGTGTGCTTGCAGCGGTTGCCCTACCACATGCGCGAGCATCACCCCGACACCCGTCGCACCGAGACCCGTGGCCGTTTCGATCCAGTGATCCGTAGGCGCTCGCATGACGTGAAACCCTGGTTTCCGTGCGGCTTCCCCATAATCCAGTGTGGCTTCGACGGCAAGATTCCCAAGCGCCGCATCAAGGTAATCTTGCGATGAGAGCAGCGATGCCCGCTCCGGGACAACGACCGTACCGCCGGAGGCGGCGACGGCGTGTGTGATCTCCGCGAAGCTCCGGGCCGCGTCCTCTGAGATAGGGCCGGAAGAGTAGAGGCCGAGCCGCAGAGCTTCGAGCCCGGCGGTTTCATATTCGAGGTCTTCTGCGGCGTTCAAGGTCCGAGCGAACCAGTTTTCGACCTTCTCGACAACGGAGTCTATGCCGCCGTCTAGCTGCACGCTGGCCCAGCCAAAGGAAGACGGGTCGAGGCCCGCTTCCCGCAGACGAGCGTGGAAGTAGTCGTTGTGGGTCTTCTCGCAGCCGTGTTCGAGCAGCAGCCCGAATCGCACGGTCGGGTTGGCAAGATGCCCGAGCAAGGTCCGCGAGTAGATTGATTCCGCCGATCCACCAGAGACCCCGCAACCCTCGGTGTGAGGCAGCGCGACGAAACGAGTCAACTTGTCTCCTGCGGCGCCGCTCTCATTTAGGCGGTTGGCTATGCGGCGGGATATCTGACCGGAGCACAGGCTAGTTGGCATCACCAGCCCGATGCCATCAACTACCGGCCCACGACCGAAATTTATCGCCTCGAACGAGAACTCCAGGTCCATCGGACTGCTCTTCACGGGCAACGGCTCCCCGGTGGGATCGGGGACGTTCTCTATGTTGGATAGGTCCGTCGCGTCGGTCTGTTTCCAGTCACGCCAGATGGAGACTTGCGCGTGTCCGGCCTTTTCTCCGACGGTTCTCTTGCCGGATGCGGACTGTATTGTGAGGTCTAGCAGCGCTTCACCGAGGGTTTCCATCGGGGTGCCGTCGAGGTAAGCGCCAGCGTTTACGTCCATGTCGTTGGAGAGGAGTTCGAAGCGGTCGGTGGTTGTGACGAGCTTTATGGTCGGGACGAAGGGGAAGTTCGTGATCGAGCCGTTACCGGTCGTGAAGAAGATAACGTTGGCTCCCGAAGCTACCTGACCGGCTACGCTTTCGAGGTCGTTGCCGGGGCTGTCCATAAAGTAGAAGCCGCCTTCGTCCATCTTTTGGCCATACTCGATCACGCGGTCCAGCCGCACATCCGGGTGCTTTTTCATCGCAGCGCCTATGCTCTTGACAGAGATGTTGTACAGCCCGCGCAGGTTGTTGCCGCCGGATGGATTATCCTCCGCCGTGTGACCATGCCACGAAACCCGCTCCTTGAACCTCTCGACCAACCCGAGAAAGCGCTGCGCCGTTTCGAGATTCCGGACTTTTGAGAGTACGTAGTGCTCCGCCCCGATCAACTCATCCGTCTCCGCCAGATTGGCCGCCCCGCCATTCCGCACGACTTCGCGTGCCACCCAGGCCGCCAACGGGTTGGCCGAAACTCCCGAGAAAGCATCCGATCCACCGCACTGCAGGGCAACCTTTAGCTCCGAGACCGGCTCCTCCGTCCGCCGTGCCTCAGCCACCCGAGGCAGGAGACCCAAGACGACGGATTTCGCCCGCTCCAGATCCGCCCGGAAACCGCCTTCGAGCGACATAAACTCGTGAGGAACGTCATCCAGCGGATAACCATGCTCTCCGGCGTGGGCGCGGAGCATCGCGTTGGTCACAGCTTCCGCGCCGCTTTGGTCGAGCGCGACCACCGCCCCTACATTGGGATGGACCATAAAGCCGCTCAAGGTCCGCAGCAGCAGTTCGAGATTGTTCGGGACGCCGCCCTCGCCGCCCTCGGTGTGGGCTACGCAGACTATGCCGTCGATGTTCTCGTAGCCATCCGCGAGGCCGCGCAACTCGTTTTCGAGCGCCCGCACGAAGCCCGTCAGCCGGGAGGTGACACCCAGTATGACGACGTAGTTGCGCGTCCCGACACCACGTCCCGCGCCCCGCCGATAGCCCATAAAAGTGCGCGGTTCCGCGTAGAGCTGTACTTGTTCGGCGGGTTGAAAGCGTTCCTCGTCGAGGCTGTAGGCCCGGAGTTCGGCATCCTGGAAGTTGGGTTCTTTCGGAAGGTCGAGGTTTTCGGTGGGATGCTCGTCCGGGACTCTGCCGCCGCCTTGATCCGAGGTGCCTTCGGGATGTTCGGACTCGTGGTTGGATCGGTAAACCTCGAACCGTTCGCGCAACACGGTCAGGATCTTCTCGTTGCAGGCGTAGTCACCGGGAGATATGTCCTTCGACGCCTGACCGAAGCGGAGTCCCCAGGAGAGTAGATCCTCACCCTCGGAGATGTAACGAACGGCGAAACGATGTCCTTCGAGGACGGTGTGGTCCACAGTAAATTCCGAGCCTTCATGAGATATGCGCGAGCCTGTGTCCAGCCTGCGGGTTGCGATGGCGACGTTGTCGCCGGGGGCTGGGAGTCGTCCGATATCGTCGAAGTTCCAGAGCTTTGCCTTGTCCGTTTGCAAGGTGTCCTCCCGACTTTGGCCTTTCCCCTACCAGCTCATTCTAGCGCAGCGGGTATTCTCGCTGTGGGTCTTCCGGTCGTTGAGGCTGTAGTATTCGCGAGATGAAGTCTTTGAGTATGCGAGACGAGGTTTCCGAGGCGTTGCGGGCGGGGGACGCGGTGGTGGCGTTGGAGTCTACCTTGATCTCGCACGGCCTGCCCCACCCGGACAACATCGAATTGGCCCGCGAGGTCGAGGATCTCATCCGGGCCGAAGGCGCGACCCCGGCAACCATCGCTGTCATAGACGGAGCTCCCAAGATAGGACTCTCCCAAGAAGAACTAACCTTCCTGGCGACCGCCGAAGACATCCCGAAACTCTCCGCCCGCGACCTGGCGTTCGCCGTAGCCAAAACAAGCCCCGGAGCTACGACCGTGGCCGCCACCGCGCACCTAGCTGCCCGAGCCGGTATAAAGCTCTTCGCCACCGGCGGCCTCGGAGGCGTGCATCGGGGAGCGCGGGAAAGTTGGGACGTATCCGCCGACCTCGCGGCCCTCGCCCGCACGCCGGTCGCCGTTGTCTGCTCCGGAGCAAAGTCCATCCTTGACGTACCCGCCACCCTCGAATACCTGGAGACGCTGAACGTACCCGTCGCAGGTTTCCAGACTCTTCGTTTCCCCGGTTTCTATCTGACGGATTCCGGTTGTCCTCTGGATTGGTCTATCGCGGATGTGGATGAAGCCGCTCGAATCGTCTCGGCTCTTGAGGAGATTGGGCTGAACGGTTCCGGCCTCGTCATAGCCAATCCCATCCCCGAGGAGGAACAACTGGAGCCCACGCTCCACGACCGGACATTGCAAGCTGCGATCGAAGCTTTGGAGAACCAAAAGATCCGGGGCAAGGACGTAACGCCGTTCCTTTTGGACTACTTCCACACGCAAACGGGCGGCGAGAGCTTGAGGATCAACAAAAGCATTATCCGCCGAAACGCTGTACTAGCAGCCCGAATTGCCGTAGCCCACACAGCCCTGGAACGCGGTTGACTCAAGCGAAGGGCGTTGTCGTGGTCGGCGACCTTCTCTACGACCTGCTGTCGAAGGCCGATGGGGCGGTCGCTCTCGGGACGGATACGTTCACGGGAATTCTGGCTCGTCCCGGTGGATCCGGGGCCAACGCCGCCGCCTGGCTCGCGCATCTTGGTGTCGAGACCCACCTCATAGCTCGGGCCGGGGACGATGTTTTTGGTCGCTATCTGGCCGGAGAATTGGAGCTAAATGGGGTGATGTCGCACGTGGCTTACGATTCCGCTCTCGAAACCGGGAAAGTATTCGTGTTAGTTGACGGGATCGGGGAACGAACCATGATCACCTCGCGAGACGCGAGCGAGAACCTGAGCCCAACAGATCTCCCCGTAACCCTCTTCCACAGCCAGAATCACCTCCACCTTTCCGGCTACACCTTCTCCGGCGGCACCCGCCGCGAGACCGCCCACCGCGCCATGACCTTAGCCCGCAAAAACGCCATGACAGTTTCTACCGACCCTTCCTCCGTCCCGCTACTAAAAGATATCGGCCCTGGAAACTTCCTCGACTGGACAGAAGGAGCTAACCTCATCTTCCCCAATCACGAAGAAGGTGCGTACCTGACGGGCAGAGACAACCCCGAAGAAATAGTGGACGTTCTCCTGGGCCATTATCCCACTGTAGTATTAAAGCTTGGCCCGGAAGGCGCACTCTTCGCCGACAACGCCGGAACCCGCGTCGCTCTACCCGCCAAACGGACGCAAGCCGTCGACACAACCGGCGCGGGAGATGCCCTATGCGCCGGATTTCTAGTCTCCTGGCTTCGAGGATCAGAACCATCAGACGCACTAGAGAGCGGGTTGGACATAGCCTCTCAAGTCGTTAGTCGGGTAGGTGGCCGACCCGAATAGTAGAGTTGCCGTTCCCTATCTAACGGGAGTTGGTCTGCAACTATACGAGGGGCGAGGAGCAAACCGACCGTCCCATTCTTTCAGTTCCCTATCTAACGGGAGTTGGTCTGCAACGCTTGCGCCGGAGTTCACACCGGAGGCGGGTCAAACTTTCAGTTCCCTATCTAACGGGAGTTGGTCTGCAACCGTGAATGTGGAGACCGGCAAAGCCCTGCCCAGCCTCTTTCAGTTCCCTATCTAACGGGAGTTGGTCTGCAACTCCATACTGCCCGTGACACACGCTACATACTGCGTCTTTCAGTTCCCTATCTAACGGGAGTTGGTCTGCAACTTGCGGACCTTATGGAGATGGCGGACAAAAATCCTTTCTATGACCTTTCAGTTCCCTATCTAACGGGAGTTGGTCTGCAACCCGGGAGAGGATCAAAGTGCTAGAGGAACAAGAAGCTTTCAGTTCCCTATCTAACGGGAGTTGGTCTGCAACTCCTTACCCTCAACACCTACGCGCATCTCATCCACTTTCAGTTCCCTATCTAACGGGAGTTGGTCTGCAACAACACGCGCTGACCTTGAACCTGATGCGCCGGCACCTCCTTTCAGTTCCCTATCTAACGGGAGTTGGTCTGCAACGCCGGGTGTTGCTATGGTGGCGGGTGTGGTGAATGCCTTTCAGTTCCCTATCTAACGGGAGTTGGTCTGCAACCCCCCTCGATGATGTGCTCCGGCGTATACCATTCCGCTTTCAGTTCCCTATCTAACGGGAGTTGGTCTGCAACCGACCTTGTGAGAGCTTGTTCTTTGTATTTTGCACCGATTGATCGGCGGTTTTCAAGGGTCGGACGCCCTGTCTCCAGGAGTTTGATGGTTTGGGGTCATGCTAACATGGGACTTGCTTTGGGGCGACGTTTCGCAAAGTGGTGTCTTGCGCGTTTTCCCTGCGGGTTTGCGAAGGATGGTTTTGCTGGGATTTGCGGGGAAGTTTTGGACTCTGGTGGGATGTGCGGGGCTTTGGTTTTTGTGATTGATACTGCTTGATACTAGGGTTTGCGAGAAAGGGGGTTTGTTTTGGGGGATATGGCGGAGGCTTTTCGGGGAGCTTTGATCCTCTTGAAGACGCTCTCGGGGAGGCCGTCTTCGCCCGCTCGGTTGATGGAGGCTTTGCTGGATGGGGATGTACGGCGCGACGAGCGGACTTTGCGGCGTTGGATCTCGGCCCTTCGAAACGAGGGCTTCGATATCGAACACAAAAACGGAAGATACAAACTTCTCAAGTCCCCCGTCCGACTGGACTTCACCGGCTACGAAGCTCTGGCTACCTTGAGCGTCCTGGAATCCCTCGCCGCCAGAGAACCTGTCTACGGTAAACACTTCGCCTCCGCCGCAGCCAAACTCCGCGATGCCCTACCCGAAGAATCCCTGAAGTTCGCCGACGCGGGCCGCCTGGAGTTCGACCTGGACTTCGCCAGCGACCCCCCCGAGAGCCCGGAGGTCATGGAGACCCTCCGTCGCGCCACCCATCGCCACCAACGCCTGTACATCTTCTACTACAGCCTCAACACCGACTCCCTGCGCCACCGAACCGTCGAGCCCATCCGGGTCTCTCACGTCCAACGCGTCCACCGACTCTTCGCCTACGAATCCGACAAGAATGCTATCCGGGAATTCCGCGTCAACCGCATCAAGACAGCGAAGATGCTACCGGATAAGTTCGCGCCCGAGAGACACATTCAATCCCTGGAGACCGTCGAGATACGACTTACTAAAAACGCCTTCGTTGCCTACGGAAACTATCACGTGCCGGATGCCGATATCGAAAAAACTCCTGAAGGCGGCGCAATCCTTACTGGAACCACGCCATCCACCTTTTGGACGGTGCGGGATCTCGCGTCCCTCGGCCCCGACGTAGAAGTCCTCGGCGGCCCCTCCCTGAAACGCGAATACCTCGCCTTCCTCAAAGATTCACTCAAAAAACACCTCTAAACTCTTCAGATTTCTTGCGACGGACACTCAGTGTCCAAAACATCTGGAACAATCTTGCTCAAGTACAAACCGCGAGAGTGATGAGTGGAGTTATGGGCGAGGTGTTTGTCGAGGGTTTTGGCGTATCGGTTGGGAAGAAGAGCGAGCGGCTGGTCGTCAAGAGGAAGGGCGAGGTCATCTTCGAGCGGCCTTTTTTCGAGGTGGACCGGGTGACGGTCGCTACCGAGGGGGCCACGGTCTCGGCCTCCGCCGTGCATGAGTGTGTGAAGAACGGCATTCCCGTGGAGTTCATCAGCTACTCCGGGGCTCCTTACGCGAGTCTCGTCTCGCCGCATCTCGGTGGGACGGTCAAGACCCGGCGGGCCCAGATCCTGGCCTACACCGATGGCCGGGGGCTGTTTCTCGGACAGGCGTTCGCCGCTGGGAAGTTGAAGAGTTCGGCGAACAACCTCAAATACTTCGCCAAGTACCGTAAGAGCGCGGACCGGAGCGTCTACGATTATCTCTACTCGCGGGTGGACCGTATCGAGGCGCTGGCGAAGCAGGTGGGGGATATTGAGGGCGGTTGCGTGGACGAGGCTCGCGGCGCCCTGCTGAACGTTGAGGGACGTGGGGCGGCGATGTACTGGGAGGGTGTGAGAAAGGTCGCGCCGGAGTTTCTGGGGCGTGAGGGGCGGGGGGCGACGGACCTCGTGAACTCGCTGCTCAACTACGGGTACGGCATTCTGTACAATCGGGTGCTCTCGGCTGCTACGCGGGCCGGGCTAGACCCGTTCGCCGGTTTCGTTCATACGGATCGACCTGGCAAACCTTCGCTGGTCCTGGACCTGATCGAGGAATTCCGTGCTCCTGTAGTGGATCGCGCCATAGTCGGCGCTCTCGGCACCGGCTTCAAGGTCGGGATGGACGACGAACGCCTCGACGAGAAGACCCGCAAGCTGGTAGCCGAACGGGTGCGCGACCGGCTCTCCACGAGGGTGACGTACCGGGGCCGCAAGCAGACGCTGGAGAATATCATGCATGCGCAGGCCCGATCCGTCGCCAGCTTTGTGCGCGACGGCGTGCTGTACAAACCGTTCGTCGGAACCTGGTAGCTGAATAATGGGATACGTCATCCTCATCTACGACATCCCGGACGACAAGGTGCGTTACAGAGTCTCCGAGCGGTGCAAGGACTACGGTCTCGACCGGGTTCAGTACTCCGCGTTCGCCGGGGACATCGACCGCAATCGGCGTGAGGAGTTGATGCTGCGTCTGAAAAAGACGCTCGGGAAGAAAGCCGGGAACATCCGGTTGCAGCCGGTTTGTGCGAGGGACGTAATTCTGGCGCGGGAGATCTCCGTTGAGTCGGCCTGATCTCACCGTGACCGACGTCCGACAGCACGTCTACTGCCCGCGCATCCCCTACTACCAGTACACTATGCCCCTCGAACGCCCCACCACCGCCAAGATGGACATCGGCAAAGAAGAACACGACACAACCTCCGCCAAGGAAGCCCGACGCACCCTCAAAGCCTACGGTATGACGGGCGGCGAACGTCGTTTCAGCGTGGACCTCTTCTCATCTGAACTCGGTTTGCGTGGCAAGATAGACATGATGATCCTGACCCCCGAAGAAGCCATCCCGGTCGAGTACAAGATGGCCTCCGCCGTCGGCCTGCACCACAAATACCAGCTAACCGCCTACGCTATCCTCGCCGAGCACGCCCTCGAACGACCCGTAACCCGCGCCTTCGTCTACCTGACGCCCGCCAAACGTGCACTAGAAGTCCCGATCACGGTTGCCATGCGCGAGCACGTCCACAAAACCCTCGTCGCCCTCCGAAACTCCATCGACCACGAACGCCTCCCGCGCCCGACCCCGCACCGCAAACGCTGCACCGCCTGCGAATACCGGCGTTTCTGCGGCGACGTCCTGACGGGTGCCCCATAATGTTCATCCCAACTGCCGAAGAGCGTAAGCGTTTGTTGCGAGGCACCATTCCCCAGGCTCGAAAGCTCGGGGTGGATGAGTCTCTGCGCGGCTGGAACTGGTCCGCGCCGCCGCTGCTCGCTCCGTACGAAGTCCCGCTCGGCCTCACCGAAGTAGCCAACGCCTACTGCGCTACCGGTCGGGACATCTACGCCCGGCGCGTGCTAGGCATCACCCCCGAGCCGAACGAAGACATGATCCAGGGTGCGGTCCTGCACGAGACCCTCCGCCACTGGACGGTCCACGCCAAAAAGGCCCTCTACACTCACGGCCCAAACTCTCACGAAGCCGCCATGCAGGAGATACGCGCCTACCCGCCACCGGACCTCCCCGAAGCCCGCACCCTCACGGACTACGAGACCGGCGCGTTAGAGTTCCGGCTCCGCGAAGCCATGAGTCAATTCCCCCGCATCGGGACCGACGCCCTCGTCGCGCAAGTCCTCCCCGTCACACTAGGAGCCATGCTCGATGGCACGTTCCTCGGCCTCAGCCGCCGCCTCTCCACCGACCTCCTAAACCTCGGCGAGCCCTGCATCCTGGACGTGATCTTCAACGACACCCGCCGAGACTTCCACGGGCGCACCCTCGCCGGATACGCTCTCGTCCTAGAAGCCGTACACGAGTTTCCCGTAGACGTAGGCGTAACCATCTACGCCACCATAAAAGAAGGCCACCTCCGCATAGAACGCGACTTCATCACCATCGGCGACGAGCTACGCATGGACTTCATAGAGACAAGAGACGAAAAACAACGCCTCGTAGCCGAAGACCAAGACCCCGGCCCCTGCGAAGGCTGCGAACAATGGTGCGCGGGAGATGGCGTATAATGACCACAAACGATATACGAAAGGCATCACTATGGCGCGCTTTGTGGTTACAGTACCGGAGGATTTCCTGGAAGAAGTCGACGAGCGGGCGAAATCCGAGCATCGCAGTAGGAGTGAGTTGGTTCGGGAGGCGCTTCGGAGTTACTTGCGGTCGGGCGGGAGTAGGGGAGACATCTCGGATCGGCCCGAGGTCAAGAGGGCCATACAGATACAGGACGAGACCCAGCGTATTTTGGAAGGCTCCGGATATAGCGGGTCCGAAGCCGTGCGCAAGATGCGAGACAGAATCTATTGAGTTATCCGTTCCGGGCCGCGCTCCTCGACACTTCGGTTGCGGTCAAGTGGTTCGTCATAGAAGAGGATTCGGACAGAGCCAAATCTTTGCGGCGAGCGCATCTCTGGGACGAGATCCGGCTCTACATACCAGACCTCTTGCTGATGGAGTTAGCCAACGCGCTCCGCTACACGGGCCGACTCTCCGAAGAGAGAATTCTGGACGACCTCTCGACGTTCTCGGTTCTCGACATCTCGATAGTTCCGTTCAACATCGACGTTCTAAAAACATCCGTGGCTCTCAGCCTGGAGCGCGATCTCGCCGTCTACGACGCATATTTCTTGACTATGGCCCAGAATCTCACCATACCCTTCATCACCGCCGACCGCAAAATGCTCTCCCGCCTCACACCCGAGCACGGAGCAGTGAACCTCAAAGACCTCCAACCCTGATTGACGAAAGCCCTTATAATGCGGGCTACCCGTCATATAGGGAACTGAAATTAATCAACACGAGAGTTCGTGTGGGGGCGGTCGCCCGATATATAGGGAATATTGCTTACACCGCCCATGAGTTGGTCGATCCCCAGCACCTGATCCTTGACACGCTTGAATCTATAGCTTATGCTTTTGAGCATGTTCATAACCCTAATAGACACGTGAGTAAGAGAGAAGATATGGTAACTAACGGAATTCTTAGTTTGCCACCACATCTTTCGCGTTTGAGCATTCTTACTGATTCAGCAATTTGCAATTCCAGTGCAGAAAGGCAAACCTTCATTCAGACAACCGGACTTCCGCCGGAGCTTTTCCACAGCTATTGTGTCTTTGATGTGACGTACGGAACGTACCGAGTCTTCATAGAGGCCAATCTGTCCGGCGATGTGGATTCTTAGATATGCCCTCTCAGGATGTGGCTGTAGGGTTACAGAATCTACTTCGCGAGTTGGCGGGCTTCAAAGCGCACGATTTTCAAGTGGAAGTCGCCCGGCGTCTTCTGGAGGGCGAGAATGTTGTTCTCGTGTCACCGACGGGATCGGGTAAAAGCTGGGCTTCGCTTTTGGCCTTCATCTATGCTCGTCAGAACGAGATACCGTTCGCGGATCGACTCATATACGCATTCCCGCTCCGCACCTTGACCACGGCACTCTACCAACAATACAAACCCTATCTGCAGAAAGAGAACTTGAAGGCAACGCTTCAGATAGGTGGCATGGAGAGGGGAGAGGGAGATCCTTTCTTCGATAAGGGTGACGTTATCTTTACGACCATAGACCAGCTTCTTTCTAGCTATATTGGAGTTCCGGTGTCTTTGCCCAGACGGTTGGCTAACATGCCTGCCGGTGCTTTGGTGGGTAGCTGCGTGGTGTTCGATGAGTTTCACCTTTTGGAGCCGGACAAAGCGTTGGCTACTACCCTGGATCTCGCGGACCGACTCAAACCCTACGCCCAGACATTGCTGATGAGTGCCACGTTCTCCGGTAGCGGCATAGACGAGATACAAAGCAGGGCTCACGCAAGTAAATGCGAAGTCTCGCCAGAACATATCAAGCACAAAGATAGAGCCGCAACCCGGCGAAAGTTCATCTGGGTCGGGCAACAACTATCTGCTGAAGCAGTACTTGATGCTCACGGGGAGAGATCAATAGCCGTCTGTAACACCGTGGATCGCGCTACTGATCTATACCGGGAGCTGACCGCTCTGGCCGAAGAGCGTGGAGTCAAGGACCAAATACTTCTACTGCACGCACGCTTTCTCCCCGAGGATCGAAAAGCCACAGAGGAAAAGCTACTGAAGCTCTTCGAGAAGGGAAGCATGGAGCGAGCGATACTCATAGCTACTCAAGTAGTGGAAGTAGGGCTCGATATATCCGCCGAGTCGTTCCACACGGAAGTGGCTCCAGCTAACGCGGTCTTTCAACGTGCGGGCCGGTGCGCCAGGTTCGGAGGTGACGGCACCGTTTACGTGTACGATTTGCCGATCACGAACGACAAGCGCAGCATTGCACCGTATCTAGGGACCCAAGCTCCTCTGGTGGAAGCCACGATCAGTGAGTTGGCGGGTAGGTCGGGAGACATACTCGGATTCGATGAGGAACGCGATGTTCTCGACAAAGTTCACTCTGAAGCGGATCTTCAAAACTTGAAGAGTGTGTCACGTAGAGTTCGCAGCCTAGACGTAGCTAAGGCCATCCGCGACGGAGGCGGGTCTCATATTCGGCACCTCGTTAGGGAGGTGGACGCCATAAACTTAATTGTGCATTCGAACCCGAAGATACTACGCATGGACCTACCGCTACCAAGCGTCTCACTCTCTCGCTCTGTGGCTCGAAAGTTTCTGGGCAAGTTGTCTGAGAAAGGACAGCTAGGCCAAGCTTCGATCCCGTCGACTGAAGATAGCCAAGAGGCTAGCGAGAACTACGTTAGAGAGACTGTTTGGAAACCCGTAGACAAGATCCAGGACTTAGGAGGAAGTTTCTATCTCTGTTTGCCTCCCGAACTGGCATCTTATGATCCAAGTGAAGGCTTGGTTTTGGGTAGACTTGGAGAACGCATCTTCGAGCAAAAGGCCGAGGAAATCTCCTACGAACCTTACAGTTATCGAAAGGAGACCTGGAGAGACCACATCGTGCGGGTGATGAAGCAGTATGAAAATCAGGAGCGGGCACATCGAGTCGGAACATCGCGACTGGCGAAACATCTCGGCATGGAAGAAGAAGCCTTAGAGCGGATAGGGCTACTCGTCGCAGCCCTGCACGATCTAGGCAAGCTGTCCGCAAAATGGCAGGACAGAATGTGGCTCTGGCAGCAGACTGTTAAGCCAAACGAACCAAGAGATGATTGCTTCCTCGGACACTCGGACTTCGACGGGACAGATTACCAGCAGCGCAAAAAGATAAAAGAAGCTCGCTTCAAGAAACCGCCGCATGCGGTGGAAAGCTACTATGCAGGATTGAGAGTTCTTTACCAGTACTTGGACGATGAACCGGAAGAGTTGCGGACTGAACTACTGGTTTCCCTCGGTTCCGCCATAGCCCGCCACCACTCGGCGTTTGCCAGCAACCTGGGAGAGTTTGAGCTTCAGGCTGGATACGAAGAAGAAGCTCGGACAATTCTGGAACAGTTCGGGATCGAAACGCACTTGCTCCACCAACCCACAGTAACCCAAAGACGAAAGTTTGGTCAGGATCAGCTTGTGGACCCGGAGGAGCATGAGGATGGGTTCCCCCTATATTTACATATGGTTCGGCGTCTTAGGCTCGCCGACCAGAAATCCAACGACTGGTAGGTGAGCGTGAAGACTAAATCATTCAAACTCCCCAAAAAGACCGGAACCTACGCCGATGCGCTGACGGTAGCAGGACTCGAACGCTTGCTGAATCTATTAGGAGCTAGGCGAGCGCGGATAAAAGACCAGGGTGGAGTCTACGAAGTAATGTTCACGAAGACGGTTGATCTGGAAGACCTTGACTACGAGGCGGTTCGTGAAGATCCGGGCTACCGTTATATAAAGCTCAAGGAAAACTCTCCAGCCCCCGTGAACCACCTCGATTACCCTGATGGACGCAAGAGACTGCTGAACTTCAGGGAACTCAAAAAAAGTATTGGAGATCGCCCCACGGATGAGCAACGCGAGCAGCTAAAGCAAGTCGAACCGGATCCTCGTTGGCATCTCTATCAAAACACTAACGTACTGAAAGGATTTGGTCCTTACAACAAACTGCATGAGGAAATAACGAAGTCGGAGAGCGAAGCTTTCGCTTCAACCTTGCGCGGCAAGCTGGCGGCTCTAGCTTTTGGAGACAATACTAGCGGTGGCAAGGAAGCATTCAAACCAAAGATTCCGGCGGTACAGGTTTTTACTCCATCCGTTGGGAAGGGAGTCAACGCGGTCAAGACTGCCGGAGTCAAAGCGTCGGGATTGCCGGATACTTTCGTGGACTGGTTCGAGGAGTACCTCAAGTACCTGGGATTGGAGCGCGTGGCAAATGCACGGGTTGTCGGGGACGACATAAAGCTGTTTGCTATTACTCCCGGTAACATCACAGGAACGACTCTCGACCGGATCTCCAACAAGTTCTTGAAGCTCGCGCTGCCGTGGTCGTCGGCGCAGATAGACATACAAGGATCTCTGGGATTGACAGAGGCTTTGGTTGAGCAACTTGCTCAAGGAGGTTTGGAAGAGTTCGGTGCGCCCCCGAAAAGCTATATAGAAGGCTTGCAAACAGCGTACTTCAAGAGTCTCGGTAGTGCGCGAGCGCTCGCAAACACCGGGTTTATAGGATTACCTGAATGGTTCAGAGTTACGGAGGACAATGCAGAAGATTGGATAGAGATACTAGAAGAGCATCGCAAAGTATTAGTGCTCCTGAAAGAAGACCGTAGCGAAGAAGCAGATCTACTTCTGCTCTACCGGGATTTCTTGTCGGCTACCGACGAGCGAGTACTGTTGGAGTTTCTAGCTTCTTATGCTTCACATGTGGTCCGTTATCGCGAACGTAAACAGTTCGTTCGCCAGTTCACGACGAAGAATTTGAGGAGGTTGCTGGTGAGTTTGAAAGACAAGTACAAAGAGATAGTAGAAGACCCCGGCTTTAGAGCCGTAGCCGGAGCTATACGAAGGGCCACCGTGACGGAGCAGTATCACAAGTCCCAGGGTAATCAGGTCTTCGAGATCGAGTACGGACTTTTTCAAGACTTCAAGCGGAAGGCTCGATTTTCGGATCAGTTCGTTGGAGCACTGAGCGAATTCATAAACACATACGATTCCCAGAACGCCCGTCGTGAGGAGCAGTTGAAGGGTAAGGCGGGGCGGCGTAGGTCTCGTCTATCCGTTACGGAATTGGACAGCGTCGTAGAACTTATAGACCGTCACGGTTCAGAGACTGTAGCAATGCTCTTAATTGCTTACGGTTCCGCCCGTGACCCGAAGGCGCCAGATGAAGTCAAAGAAGAAGCTACTACGATCGTAAACGAATCTACAGAGGAGAAATCCAGTGTCTAACCAAGTCAGTTCAGTTTCGATAACAGGGCGCCTAACTTTGGATCTTCACTCTCTAAATAATGAGGGAGCCGAAGGGAATCAGCTTCAAACCCGCATGGTTCACATCGTAGATGGCGAGGGCAATCTGCAGGTTGTTAATGCGATCTCTGGCGACATGTTCAAGCACATCCAGGCGGAGCATTTCCAAGAAGTAGCCAAAGACGCTGACCTCACGTTGTGTGCTGGATGCTCAGTCTTCGATGCGAACCGGATAAACGCCGATACTGCTTTCTTTGAAAGTCTCACGGACGGAAACATCGGAACCATAGATAAGGTGCTGAAACACTGCGCGATGGATGATACCGAAGGCATACTCATAACCCAGGGCAACCGCTCAACGCCCCGGAAGAGTTGCGTGGAATTCGGTTGGGTGGTGGGCTTACCGGAAGTGACCAGGACCGAAAGCTACTTCCACGTCAAGTACGATCCCAGCGGACGTGGTGCGGGATCGGGTGGTGAAGCCGGTGCGAACGTGGGGCAAAATATCTTTTATCGACCGGCAAGTTCGGGAATCTACGCTGCTGTAGCGCAAGTCGAGACGAGTCGGGTGGGGTTCAACGACATATCCAGAGAGTACGTCGTCGACGAGGATGAACGGAAGCGGCGCGTAAGAGCCCTCATGGAGAGCGTGACCTACTCTTTCCTCGAACCGAAAGGAGCACACCGTAACTCCCAAAACCCGCACATCCTCAAGTTCGAGGGGATCGTATCGGTCTCGCGTTCCAGTATGCCGGCTCCGACTGCAAGCGCGCTCGCGGACGGTTACGTGGAAGAGGTCGAGGCTATAGCTACGCAGCTAAACCGTCTCAACCCAGAGGCGATTCAGACGTATCGTTTCGGTTCGCAGAGCGAGTTCGCGAAGGCTATGATGGACTTGATCGAGGAAGCTGGGGTGACAGCGTAGCCGTGTGGACTCTGGTTCGCTACAAACCCACGGGGCTTTTCTCACTCAAGTCATCCGCTGCTACTAGCTCCGGCGCGAAGACCTTACTCGTACCTACCATGTACGCTGTGAAGATGGCTCTGATAGATGCCGCGTTCCGGTCGGGCGAAGATGGTGCTGAAGTATTCGAGCTTGTGAAGCCCTTGAAGATCAGGTTTAGGCCACCCGAATACGCCGCCGTCACGCATGGGTTTATAAAGATACGCCGCGAGCGTGAGGTAAAGGACTCAAAGAACGCGGCTGCGGTGGAATTGAAAAGAACGAGCCCGTTTCAACCTACGGTAGCCTACCGCGAGTTCTGTGCTTTCAAAGGCGAGCTTACCGTGGCTGTAGAGAGCGAAGAGCCTGTGACGTGGATGGAAGCCCTACTTCCGAAAGTTGGTTACTTCGGCAAGCGTGGCAGCTTCTTTCAATTCATGGGCTTCGAGTACGCGGAAACATTGTCGGAGAACGCTTTTACTTTTCCTCTGGATGATCCGCCGGAGAGCTTTAGCCTGGACGTGGTCGTACAACCGCTCGACGATCTCGGTGAAAAAGCAACCTTCGAGGCTATCAATACCTACTCAACTGAGAGGGCGAAGCTGGGTCGGGACCGCGTGATCTCCCAAACAGCTATTCCTTACAGCATGGATTCATCCAGTCGAGGATACACGTTGTATAAGAGGACCAGTTAGTCAAAATGCCTGAATCCAAAGCCCTCATCCTTGTTACTTCGAGGCCGGAGTCCGTGGAGGTTGCGGTGGAGACTTCGAGGCCGGAGGTTCTTGCCTTGATCTTCTCCCAGGATGTCCTCTTGGCGGTGGCGGCGAAGTGTTCGGAGCTTTCGGGTTCTGGGGTGTCGTTCCGGCACCGGATGGTTGACCGGCCGATGGAGATCGAGGACGCTTTCGATAAGTTCGCCCTGGCTCTCTCGGACCTGGAAGAGATGGGATTTTCGCACGATCAGGTGCTGCTGGACGTTACGGGCGGGACGACGCCGATGCGGGTTGGGACGGCGCTCGCGGCTATGACCCGTGGGATCGGGATGGTCCACCAACGGGTGCCGCAACGCTACGTGGACGGCAACTGGTCGCGGGATATGTCCCGCAGCATCGAGGTAGTCCCCATGCAAAACCCGCTGCTTGCGACGGGCTTGCTCCGCGAAGGCCAGGCGGTGGAACTCTTTAACCGGCGGGATTATGGGGCGGCGGCGTTGGTCTTCGAGGATGTTGCCCGAAAGGTGAGTGGTGTGGAGCGCCGCCACTATTACCGGGGGCTGCTGTTGCTCTCGGAGGGGTATGCGGCCTGGGATGTCGCAGATTATTCGACGGCTCTGGATAAGCTGCGCGAGGCTCGGGAGGAGCTTGGGGTGGCGTTTTCGGAGGGGGAGCTTGCTGAGCGGGCCGCCGGGATATCCTCGCGCATCTCGGCGCATATGCCGTTTCTGGGGAAAGTCCGCAAACTCTCGCTGGAGAGTGTGGTGAATATGCTCGAAAACGCCCGCCGCCGGATAGGGGATCAAGGCCGCCACGACGACGGCGTAGCCCGCCTCTACCGAACCGTCGAGATGTTTCACCAATGGCGTATCTCCCAACACTCCATCGACACCGCGAACGTCGACTGGAGCAAAGTGGACGAGAAAAATAAGGAATTATTCCTCGGGCAGGTGGGACTTGCGGAGCTACCGTCGTATCTGGATCTCTTGCGGGCTCGGACGCTGGATCTCGTCCTGCGCGAGGAGTCGGATGAGGAGGAGCCTGTACTCTGGGATCTCCTGCGCCAGCGCAACCATTCTATCCTGGCTCACGGCCTCAACCCAATAGGAGAGAAGTCCGCCCGGCGATTTCTGGAGTACGTGGATGGCCTGATCGAGGCTTCCGACACGCGGGCCGGAGCCGAGCATCTAACACTGCGAGGTCTGTAGGTTGGCGCTGGAGTTCCACTGTCACGAGGTGACGGTGCGGTTTCTGGAGAAGGCCGTTGTGCCACCGTATGAGGGGTCCATGATCCGGGGCGCCTTCGGCCGCGCTTTCAAGGATAGTTGCTGCCCCTTCCCCCACGAGAACGGTCAGGGCTGCCCCCTCGGACAAAAATGCCCCTACGGCTACGTCTTCGAGACCTCGCCACCCGAAGAAGCCCGCGACTTTGCCAAGAACAAGGAGATGCCTCGCCCCTACGTATTCGAGCCGCCGGAGGCTACGAAGATGGAGTACGCGCCCGGCGAGAGGATGACCTTCGGCTTCACCGTGGTGGGACGGGCGGCGGACTACATGCCGTACTTCATCTACGCTTTTTCCAAGATGGGCGAAGAAGGCGTGGGCCGCCTCAGAGCCCGCTACGAGTTGGAGCGAGTCGTCGCGAAAAACCCGCTCACCGGCGACCGCGAGGAAGTCTACGATGGCAAGATGGTCCGTAACCAACGAGTCCCGACCGTTTGGACGGATGCTGAAGCCGTGGCCCACTCGATGGACTCGGAACGGCTGCGCATCGAGTTTCTTACGCCCGCGTTCGTCAAGTTTCGGGGGAAAGTCTCACCGGAGGCGCCGTCGTTCGCGGCGTTGGCGCAGGGGCTTCTCATCCGCATCCCGATGCTCTCGGCGGTCCATTGCGGCGAGGTCTGGCGGCAGGACTTCCGGGCGCTGGTCGAGCGGGCCGGAGAGGTCGAGACCGTCTCCGATGGGACTACTTGGGCTTCATTCCGCCGGTATTCGTCGTTCAGAAAAAAGAGCGAGCCGCTTGAGGGTCTCGTCGGGAGCGTGGAGTACGAGGGGCCGGTTGGGGAATTTCTGCCGCTGATGTGCGTTGGGCAGATCTCGCACCTCGGCAAACGGGCCGTCTTCGGACTTGGGAAGTATAGGATTTCATCCTGAAAGTCTCCGCGCACACATCCCGAAACGGTTCGGGTGCGTAGTATATTTTAGGAAGTTCTCGAATAGACAGAGGGGGTTCATGCTCGCCTACACGAATGTTTCTAATCGGATGATGTTTGCCGTTCTCCTGGTCGTTATATTCTTGACGGTCACCGCTTGCGGGGCCGAGAGCGGTGAGAGCGAATCGTCCGGCGATGAGGGAGACGCAGGGACCACCGCGTCCAGCGAGGAGACTTCCGGCGGTACTACTTCGGAAGGTAGCATGGAGAAGACCGGTATAGAGGAGGAGTTGGCTCGGGCGGAGATCGGGCCGAAAGAGGCTACGAATATGACCCCCGCGGACGGCAAGAAACCGGATAAGCCTCAGCCTCTGCCGGAAAATCCGCCCGAAGGTGTAAAGCTCTACCCGGCTACTAGCACCGAGATCAAGCGCGGAGATATCGACTACGACCGCGACCCGCCCACAAACGGCCCTCACTCTCCCATCTGGCAGAATTGTGGGTTCTACACCGAGCCCATAGAGAACGAGATCGCCGTTCACAGCATGGATCACGGCGTGGTCTGGATCTCCTACTCTCCCGACCTCCCTAAGTCCCAGATAGACGAACTCCGCTCCTACGCCAACGAGGACTATACAATAATCAGCCCCTACCCGGACCTTCCATCTCCCGTGGTAGCCACCGCCTGGCGTGTCCAAATAGAACTAGACGGCGCGGACGACCCACGCCTGCGCCAATTCGTGGACGACTTCAAAAATACTGAGATAGCCCCACTCTCCGGCAACCGGTGCTCTGGCGGTCGCGGAGAGCCGGAAGAGTCCTAGAGAACAAGGACCACGAACAGCGGGATGGCCCTGCTTTGAGCCGGTCAGACCGCCGTCTGCGGCTCTCAGGGTGACAGTCGGTCAGAAACAAGCTGACATGCTGAAAACCTGGAAGTCTGAAATGCTTTCCTTGTATTTGGATAACGCTTTAGAATCCCGGCTTTGGAACCTGATCGAATTCCTCCACCCCAGACCCGCAATCCGGGCATTTCTCGGGCAACTCGCCCTCCACCCGATAACCACACACCGTACACGCCCAGTTCAAAGGCTCGGCGTCGCCCTGCTTGTCTCGCACCTCGTCGCTCATGTCGATCCTCCCATCATCGCTCGCCCGACATCTAAACTCCGACGTTCGTGTTTGAACCTCCGAGATATGCGATTATCCTACGCTGCGGGACCGGTTTTGAAACCCGAGATCGAATAACTATTTATTGGAGGTGTGAGGTGCCGGAGATACTGCCTGAGTCCATAGAAACTTCGAGGGCGTCTGTCGTGATCCAGCGCGTCCGTCCTCAACTGGACTGCGCTCGACACCCCATTAAACGCGAGGTCGGCGACCGCCTGACAGTCCACGCTGAAGCTTTTAAGGAAGGCCACGATATCCTGGCCGCCGTCCTGAAATTCCGCAAGAAAAACGAACCTCAATGGAACGAAGTCCCGATGAGGCAGACCAACGCGGGCCTCGACCTCTGGGAGGGCTCCTTCGAACTGACCGAAAACGCCCTCTACGAATACACTGTCGAAGCCTGGGGAGACCTGCACGAGACCTGGCTGCGCGACGTGCGCAAGAAACTGGGCGCGGATCAGACCGTGGAACTCGAACTAATAGAAGGCCGCGCCCTCCTCGCCGAAACCGCGAAACGCTCCAAAAACAAACACCTGAAAGCCTCTCTAAAGACCTTTGATGCTGCCGATTACGACGGTCAACTCGAAATACTTCGTTCTGAAGCTGTGCGTGAAGCGATGGCTGCGAACCCCGATCGGTCGCGCTCCGCTACCTACGATATGATCCTGGAAGTCTTCGTGGATCGGGAGCGGGCTCGCTACGGGGCGTGGTACGAGATGTTTCCTCGCTCGCAAGGGACCGAGCCGGGACGTAGCGCGACCTTTCGCGAGGCCGAAGCGCGTCTACCGGAGATCGGCGAGATGGGGTTCGATGTTGTCTATCTGACGCCCATTCATCCTATAGGGACCGCGCATCGCAAGGGGCGGAATAACGCTCTGACCGCTGTGCCGGAGGATCCTGGCAGCCCCTACGCGATTGGCTCTGAGGACGGCGGACACATGGCCGTTCATCCGGATCTCGGTACACTCGAAGACTTTCGCCACTTCGTCCAAGCCACCGAAGCACTCGGCATGGAAGTCGCCCTGGATATCGCGATCCAATGCTCACCCGACCATCCCTACGTGTTGGAACACCCAGAATGGTTCGAGTTCCGCCCCGACGGAACCATAAAGTACGCCGAAAACCCACCCAAGAAATATCAGGACATCGTCAACGTGGACTTCCACTGCAACGACTGGGAAGCCCTCTGGCGGGAATGGCGCAATGTATTGATACATTGGGTCAAACAAGGTGTGAAGGTATTTCGGGTGGACAATCCGCATACCAAACCGGCGGCGTTTTGGGAGTGGGTTATAGGGGAGGTACGGGGGGAGTATCCGGACGTTATCTTCCTCTCCGAAGCCTTTACTCGTCCGCGAGTCCTAGAGAACTTGGCGAAGATCGGGTTTACTCAGAGCTACACGTATTTCACGTGGCGCGAAACGAAAGCCGAGTTCACGGAGTATCTAACGGAGTTGATGCAGAGCGAGACGACGGAGTATCTGCGGCCAAACTTCTTTCCAAACACCCACGACATTCTGCCGCACGTGTTGCAGTTCGCGGGACGGCCCGCGTTCATGATGAGGCTCGTGCTCGCGGCGACGCTTTCGCCCACATATGGGATCTACTCCGGCTACGAGTTATGCGAGAATACGCCGCGAGGCGAGCGTGGAACCACCGTCTACTACCAGGATTCCGAGGTATACGAATATAAGGTTCGAAACTGGAACAGAGTCGGAAACATCAAGGAATACGTCACGAAGATCAACGCGATACGTCGTGAACATCCCGCGTTACAGGAGTTGACGAACTTACGGTTCCATGATGCGGACGACGAGAATGTGTTGTTCTACTCTAAGGTTCTCGAAGGTAACGCAGTGCTCATGGCGGTCAACCTGGACCCTTACAACACGCACGAGGCTCATCTGGAGTTGCCGCTGGAAGAGCTAGGTTTGTCCGAGGACGAAGAGTATGTGTTGGAAGAGTTGATCTCAGACCGCGAAGTTCCGGGCAGAGGTCGCCGTTTCTGGGTTCAGATAGAACCGGACTCGCCCGCCGAGATCTTCCGCGTAAAGAAGAGAGACTGAAATGACCGAGATCCAAAACACACCCGACAGAAAGAGGGATAAAGCGCGAACTGGCGACCCACTCTGGTACAAGGACGCCATCATCTACCACCTGCACGTCAAAGCCTTCTTCGACTCCGACAACAACGGCATCGGAGATTTCAAGGGTCTCATGCAACGCCTCGACTACATCAAAGATTTGGGAGTCACCGCGATCTGGGTGATGCCGTTCTATCCTTCGCCTCAGCGCGACGACGGCTACGATATCTCCGAGTACATGAACATCCACCCAGATTATGGGACCAAGCGAGACTTCCGGGCTTTCGTCAAAAAAGCCCACGAGCTCGGTCTGAAAGTTATTACGGAGCTAGTTATCAACCACACCTCAGACCAGCATCCCTGGTTTCAGAGAGCCAGAAAAGCGCCGAAAGGCTCCGCCAAGCGCGACTTCTACGTGTGGAGCGACTCGCAGGAGAAGTACGATGGTACGCGCATCATTTTCACCGATACCGAGACTTCCAACTGGACCTGGGACTATGAGGCCGGGCAGTACTACTGGCACCGGTTCTTCTCGCATCAGCCGGACCTGAACCACGATAACCCGAAGGTCTTCAAGGCCATCATGCGCGTGATGCGTTTCTGGCTGGACATGGGTGTGGATGGGATGCGCCTCGACGCGATACCGTACCTGATAGAGCGCGAGGATACCGACAACGAAAACCTCCCCGAGACACATGAAGTCCTCAAGAAGATGCGGGCTGAGATGGATGCCAACTACGAGGATCGGGTCTTTCTGGCCGAGGCCAATCAGTGGCCCGAGGACGTGCTGCCGTACTTTGGGGATGGAGACGAGTGCCATATGGCGTTTCACTTCCCTTTGATGCCCCGGATCTACATGGCCGTCGCGCAAGAAGACCGGCATCCTATCGTGGAGATCATGCACCAGACCCCTGAGATCCCGGACTCGACTCAGTGGGCGATCTTCCTCCGCAACCACGACGAACTTACCCTCGAAATGGTCACCGACCGCGAACGCGACTATATGTACCAGACCTACGCAATAGACCCCCAAATGCGCGTAAATATAGGTATTCGGCGGCGGCTTGCTCCGCTCATGGAGAATGACCGGCCTCGCATCGAGTTGCTGAACAGCTTGCTGATGAGTATGCCGGGAACTCCCATCGTGTACTACGGAGATGAGATCGGGATGGGAGACAACGTCTTCTTGGGCGACCGCGACGGTGTCCGCACCCCGATGCAGTGGACTTCGGATCGCAACGCCGGATTCTCGCGCACCGAACCCGCCCGGCTCTTCCTGCCGCCCGTCATGGACGCGGTCTACGGTTACGAAGCCATAAACGTCGAGTCGCAGGGAAGTAGCACAGGCTCCCTGTTGAACTGGATGAAGCGCTTGATCTCCGTCCGAAAAGCCCACCAGGCGTTCGGGCGAGGCGCGCTAGAGTTTCTGCATCCGGGCAACCGGAAGGTGCTCGCTTATCTGCGCGAGTACGAAGACGATTCCATATTGTGCGTCGCTAACCTTAGTCGTTCGGCCCAGCCGGTTGAGTTGGACCTCTCGCGCTACCGGGGTCGTGTTCCGGTCGAGCTTATGGGTGGTTCGAGCTTCCCCCCGATTGGCTCCTTACCGTACTTCCTCACCCTACCGGGACACGCCTTCTACTGGTTCCGGCTCGCCACGGAGGCCGCCGTTCCCCGGTGGCACCAGGACATCCCCGCCCCACCAGAGCCGCCGGTCGTGGTGCTCTCAGCGGGTCGGGAAATTGGTAACGGTAAGATGCCGCCGTTGAAGCTCGGAGCCCGTCAGCGCACGCAGTTAGAGAAGGAAGCACTGCCGGGTTTCCTCGGGACGCGGCGTTGGTTCGCCGCGAAAGGGGCCGAAGTCGAGCGGATCGAACTGTCCGAGTACGTGGAGATGCGGAACGATTCCCGTGGCTGGGTTCTGGCTCTCGTCAACGTGCATCTCGCGGAGAACGACGACGAACCGCAACTCTACGCGCTGCCCCTGTCGGCGGCTTGGGACGAAGGACGAGATGAGGCGTATCCAGGTCTCGCACAGCACGTACTGGCGCGGCTGCGACGACGCTCCAGGGTCGGCGTACTCTACGACGCTACCGCCGACGAGGATTTCTGCCGGTCCCTGATCTCCGCGATGTCCGAAGGCACGGAGATGGGAACGTCGCACGGCAAGATCCTCTTCTCCAAAACCAGCGCCTTCGACGAGTTGGCTGGCGAAGACCCTTTCCAACTCTCCGTCCGCCGGTCGAGCGTCGAACAGAGCAACACGTCCATCGTGCTCGGCGAGAAGTTAGTCCTGAAGGTCTTTCGCCGCATTCAGCGTGGGACCAACCCGGACCTCGAAGTAGGCCGCTTTCTGACCGAAGTCGCGGGCTTTAAGAACACGCCGCCGCTCGCCGGAGCCGTCGAATACCATGGCCGGGGAACCGAACCGACCACGCTCGGCATCCTGCAAGGCTTCGTCCCAAACCAGGGAGATGGCTGGTCCTACGTGCTGGACCGTCTCGCCATCTACCTGGAGGATCACCTTGTTTCACCATGGCTCCCCGACAACGACGATAGCGAGGAGGAAGAGCCAACCGACATCTTCTTCCTCGGCCTGATGCGTGCTCTCGGTTACCGTACCGGGGAGCTTCATAAAGCCTTCGCCACTCCGACCGAAGACCCGGATTTCGCCGCCGAACCCGTCTCTAAGGAGGAGTTCAAGGGGTGGACGAAAGGCGTGCGCGAAGAAGCCAGAGAGACGATCAAGCTACTGCAGAAGAGTCGGGACGGGCTGCCGAAGGCGTTGCATCCGGCGGTCGACGAGTTGGTCGAGCGTCGGAAGGAGATATCCACCCGCGTCAAAGCGTTTGCGGATCTGGACATCGACGCTGTGAAGACCCGGCACCACGGTGACTATCATCTCGGTCAAGTACTCGTTTCAAACAACGACTTCCAGATCATAGACTTCGAGGGAGAACCCGCCCGTCCGCTCGCCGAACGCCGCAAGAAACATTCGCCACTGCGCGACGTGGCGGGTATGCTGCGTTCCTTCAACTACGCCGCTTACTCCGCGCTACAGAACGTCAGCGCCGAGCGGATGGACAACTACGAAGACATGCAAGAGTGGGCGCGGGAGTGGGAAGGGAACACTCGTGCCGCGTTCCTCGACGGCTACGAAGGCGGCGCCGCCGGTTGCGCTTCCTATCCCGTAGACCCCGAGCATCTCAACGCGCTCGTGGAGCTATTCACGTTGGAGAAAGCGTTTTACGAGATCCGATACGAGCTAGACAACCGCCCCGATTGGGTCGGCATCCCCATCCGGGGCATCCTGGAACTTCTGGACTCCGGCGAGACAAAGGAGCAAACGTCGTGAACCATGATCCCCAAACACTCGCAATAGTAATGGGGGACCATCCCGACCCCTTCTCCTACCTCGGGATGCACGAGGCGAAGTCCAGCTTCATAGTCCGAGCCTTCCTCCCCGGCGCAACCTCCATCGTCGCCATCTCCGAAGACGGTCGCGAACTCGGCGAACTCGGCAACACTCATCCCGACGGTTTCTTCTCCGGCGAGGTCGCCACCGAGGGCTGGGTTCCATACCGCTTGAAGGTGACCTGGGAGAGCGGCGACACTGCGGAATTAGACGACGCGTACCGCTTCCCGCCAGTCCTCGGCGAGACCGACCTGTACCTCTTCGGTGAGGGCAATCACCGGCGGCTCTACGAGAAACTCGGTAGCCACGTCCTAGAGGTGGAGGGTGTCTCTGGCGTGAGCTTCGCCGTCTGGGCACCCAACGCCAGCCGGGTCTCGGTCGTTGGCGGGTTCAACATCTGGGACGGGCGTCGGCATCCCATGCGGAAGCATCCCGGTGGAGTCTGGGAGATCTTCGTCCCCGGCATCGGCGAGGGCGAGTCTTACAAGTACGAGCTTCGGGGGCCGAGCGGCGAACTTCTCCCGCTCAAGACCGACCCGTTCGGCTTCAGGACCGAGAAGCTACCAGGACTCGCTTCTATCGTCCACGATCCCGACCGCTACGAGTGGGGCGATACCGAATGGATGGATGGACGCGCAAGCAAGAACGGCCTCGACGCGCCGATGGCCGCCTACGAACTGCATCTCGGCTCCTGGAAACGCAACCCCGACGGCACTTACTACACCTACGATCAACTCGCCGAAGAGCTAGTCCCGTACATGAAAGACCTTGGCTACACGCACGTCGAGATGCTCCCCCCGACGGAATACCCGTTCGATGGCTCCTGGGGCTACCAGCCGGTCGGACTCTACGCCCCGACGAGCCGGTTCGGAACCCCCGACGATTTCAAGGGGCTAGTGGACGCTTTTCACAGAGCCGGGATCGGGGTGATAATCGACTGGGTTCCGGCTCACTTTCCGGAAGACCCACACGGTCTCGGACTCTTCGACGGCACCAACCTCTACGAACACTCCGACCCGCGCCAGGGCCGTCACCCGGACTGGGGTACGCTTATCTTCAACTATGGACGCAACGAGGTGCGTAACTACCTCGTCGCGAACGCCTTGTTCTGGCTCTCCGAGTACCATGTGGACGGGTTGCGCGTGGACGCCGTCGCCTCCATGCTCTACCTCGACTACTCTCGCGAAGAGGGTGAGTGGCTGCCGAACGAGCAGGGCGGCAACGAGAACCTCGAAGCCATCGCCTTTCTGCGGAACATGAACGAGGCCGTCTACGCCGAGCATCCCGGTGCCATGACCATCGCTGAGGAGTCGACGGCCTGGCCGATGGTCAGCCGTCCGACCTCGATGGGTGGGCTAGGCTTCGGCTACAAGTGGAACATGGGTTGGATGCACGACTCGCTCGAATACATGCAGGAAGACCCAATAAACCGCACCTACCACCACGACAAACTCACCTTCTCGCTCGTCTACTCCTTCAACGAAAACTTCGTCCTCCCCCTCAGCCACGATGAAGTCGTCCACGGCAAGGGCTCCCTCATAGACAAGATGCCCGGCGACGAGTGGCGGAAGTTCGCC
>JAABUN010002213.1_pt1 | contig 35988 bp, 37 predicted proteins | sample 5559311 | NCBI WGS metagenome assembly JAABUN01 (sample SAMN10711877, study PRJNA513370) | rock metagenome | isolation source: Antarctica rocks | place: Antarctica: Victoria Land, Siegfried Peak sud | reverse complement strand
CGTGAGCGACCGGCTCTTGTTATGAACGTCCAAGCACAGCCGGTCGCTCACGCTCGCGGTTCGTTGTCCCTCCGCATTTGACCACTACCCCTTCTTATTCACTTCATTCTCCTTTCTTTCCTATTCGCTTTGAGGCGAGATGAGAGAACCGAGAGGTTCATAATACACCTGCTGCCCAACAACATTTTCTTCTCCCGAAGAATACCAGTGAGTTGAACTGAGTTGAACCATGTAATTTGAGTAGGCGAAAGGTAGGAGGCGAGTCCCCACTTGTAAGTCCTGCTGTCCTTCCCAAGAGAGCAGTGAGGGGAAGTTGATAAAGATCTGATTCTTGTTTGAGTTGCATCCGGTCTGTCCCATTCAGAGTGCAGAAGATTCGCTCAACAATTGTGTCGTAATTAAGAGTCGCAACTACACATCGTTGCTCATGCAGGTCGCGCACGAAATTCACTGCCCAGGCGGGCGGTTCGGTTTCAAAGGCTTTGACTTCCGCTGTTCGATATGAGCCGTTAGCTGCTTGGCGATAGAAAAGAACGCCGCTTTGCCAAGATGAAACTCTTCGGGTGACTTCCAAGGCATCTCGCTGTGGAAATAAGTGAGAAGTTGTTCAACATCCTGACGCAGGCTGGAGTGTTCCGGTATCTCAATCGGCAACTTTTCCCAATCTACGGCTTCGCGGCTGAGTTCGGGGAGCGTGGGCATTAAGCTCGATACCGCTTTGGAAAAACCAGCGCCTAAAATGAATAACTTGGACATGATGGGGAGGAAAACGGAAGGCCCACTCTTTCGAGCGGGCCTTTGCTTATTCTGATTTGGGCGGCAAACGCCGCTCGAATTTGAGGAGTTCGTTTTCGAGACGCAGCATCCGCTTTTCGCGTTCGTGCCCGTCGTGGTCGCGCAGGCGCAACACTTCGTGAGCCAGGTCTCGCAGAGCCTGCGAGTCCCGCTCGCGGTTGAGTTTCTCGGTTTCCAGGCGGTCGCTGAGTTGCCTTTGGCCTTCGCGCAATCGCTATAACTCGTCGAAGAGCGTGAAAAGCAGCTTGATGGATTCGAGGATTTTGTTGCCCATCAGCGGCCCTCGCGCAGTCGCGCCAAAATGCTTTGCGTTTCGGCGTTGAGCGCGCGGGTGCGTTCGTCCAGCCGCTCGATGCGCTGCCATTGCGCGTCTTCGCTGGGGCGCGCGGATTTCATGTCGGCCAAACCCTGTTCGATTTTGGCGAGCATGATGTCGATTTCGCGTTCCATTGCCGCCTGGTCAGCGGGAGTTTCAATGTTGATTGCTTGTGCCACGTGATTGCCTCCAAACAGCTAACGGGACGCGATTTCTCGCGTCCCGTTGCTCCCGTTTTAGCTGGTGTGCGGGTTTAACTTCTCGGCATCAATGCCCATCTCATTCATCGCGCGTTGCACCACATCCCAGCCTAATTTGCCGATTTTCGCCAGTTCGGTGAGCGCGGCGAGCGTCACGTAGCGCGCATCGACCTCGAAGAAATCGCGCAGCGCGGCGCGGCCTTCGGAGCGGCCAAAACCGTCGGTGCCCAGGCACGCCATCGGGTAGGGGACGTATTGGGCGATGCTTTCGGGCAGGGCTTTCATGTAATCCGACGAAGCGACCACGACATCGCCGCGACTGGCGAGTTGTTGGGTCAGGAACGGGACTTTGGGGGTTTGGCCGGGGTGCAAAAGGTTGTGGCGCTCGGTTTCCTGGGCGTCGCGGTAGAGTTGCTGGTAGCTGGTGACGCTCCACACGTCGGCGGAAACGCCGTAGTTGAGCAGCATGGTTTGCGCTTTGACGACTTCGTTTAAAATCGTGCCGCTGCCGAAGAGTTGGGCGCGAAGTTGCGGCGCCGCGATGGGTTTGGCGGCTTTTTTGACCGACGCGCGCTTGTTGGGGCTGTCGGACGAGCCGCCTTCGGCGCCCGCGCCTTCCGGGGTGTTGGCGGTTGAGGTGTCGCCGCCATTTGATTCAATGGGCGCGCTACTCGTCGCTTCTTCGGCGGTGCGGAGCAGATACATTCCGCGCAAAATGCCCTCGCGCGTTTCGGCGCGATTCGGCATCGGCGGCATCACATATTGCTCGTTCATCAGGGTGACGTAGTAAAAGATGCTTTCGCCGTCGTGGAACATCCGTTTTATGCCGTCCTGAATCACGACCGCGAGTTCGTAGGCATAAGCGGGATCATAGGAGAGCAGGTTGGGGACGGCATACGCCATGAGTTGCGAGTGCCCGTCTTGATGCTGCAAACCTTCGCCGTTGAGCGTGGTGCGGCCCGCCGTTCCGCCCAGCAAAAAACCTTTGCAGCGGATGTCGCCCGCGAGCCAGAACTGGTCGCCGACGCGCTGCTGACCGAACATCGAATAGTAGATGTAAAGCGGAATCATCGGCACGGAATGGGTCGCGTAAGCGGTTCCGGCGGCGATAAATGAGGCCATCGAACCGGCTTCGTTGATGCCTTCTTCCAGAATCTGCCCGGTCGTGGATTCCTTGTAATACATCACGTTTTGGCGATCCACCGGCTCATAAAGCTGGCCGATGCTCGAATAGATGCCGAAACGTCCGATCAGTCCTTCCATGCCGAAAGTGCGCGCTTCATCGGGGACGATGGGGACGACATATTTGCCGATTTCCTCGTCGCGCAGCAGGTTTTGCATGAGGGAAACCATGACCTGCGTAGTGGAGGGTTGTTTGTCGGATTTGGGGTCGGTGCCGCTGAGGAATTGCGCGAAAATCTTGTCGTTTGGAATCGGCAGTTGCGGCGCTTTGTCGCGGCGTTCGGGGACGAATCCACCGAGTTCCTGGCGGCGTTTCAGCAAATACTGCATTTCCGGCGAGTCGGGCGCAGGCTTGTAAAACGGAATCGAATCGACTTCTTCATCCGAAATCGGGATGTGGAAACGGTCGCGGAATTCACGGACTTGGGCTTCATCGAGCGACTTTTTGCCGTGCGTCGAGTTTTTGCCTTCGCCGACATCGCCCATGCCGTAACCCTTGATGGTTTTGGCGAGAATACAGGTCGGCTGGCCCTTGGTCTGCGTCGCTTGCAGATAAGCGGCGAAAACCTTTTCGGGATCGTGCCCGCCGCGCCGGATGGTGCGAATCTGTTCGTCGGTCAGTTGTTTGGCCATTTCGCGCGTGTGTTCGGTTGCGCCAAAAAAGTGTTCGCGCACATATTCGCCGCTCGAAACGGTGTATTTCTGGTATTGCCCGTCCACGATGCGACCCATTTGCGCGACGAGATCGCCGTTGTCCTGATCGAGCAAAACGTCCCATTCCGATCCCCACAGCACTTTAATCACGTTCCAACCCGCGCCGCGAAACAGCGTTTCGAGTTCCTGGATGATTTTGCCGTTGCCGCGCACCGGGCCATCGAGCCTTTGCAAGTTGCAGTTGATGACAAACAGCAGATTATCGAGCTTTTCGCGCGCGGCGAGCGAAATCGCGCCGGTCGTTTCGGGTTCGTCGGTTTCGCCGTCGCCGATAAAGCACCACACGCGCTGTTTGGAGCAGTCTTTGATGCCTCTGTCCGTGAGATAACGGTTGAAACGCGCCTGATAAATCGAGCCGATTGGCCCCAATCCCATCGAAACCGTCGGGAATTCCCAGAAATCGGGCATCAGCCACGGATGCGGATAAGAACTCAAACCGCGCACCTCACCGCTCAGTTCCTGGCGAAAATTGCCCAGTTCGGCTTCGGAAAGTCGCCCTTCGAGAAAAGCGCGCGAATACATTCCGGGCGAGGCGTGGCCTTGAAAATAGACTAAATCGCCGCCATCGGGATGGTCTTTGCCCTTGAAAAAGTGGTTCTGGGCGACATCATAAAGCGTGGCGCTCGACGCGAAAGTCGAGATATGACCGCCGATGCCATCAGATTTCTTGTTGGCGCGAACCACCATCGCCATCGCGTTCCAGCGGATCGCGTTGCGGATGTTGCGCTCAACGATTTTGTCGCCGGGATAAGCGGGCTGCTCGCCGGGCGGAATGGTGTTGATATAAGGCGTGTTGGCCGAAAAGGGAATCTCGACGCCCAGTTGGGTGGCATGGGCTTCGAGACGCTCCAAAAGCGCGGCGACGCGCTTGGGGCCAGAACTTTGAAGGACGTAATCGAGCGATTCGAGCCATTCCTGGTTCTCGATCTGTTCGATTTCGGGGGAAACGGCGGAGGGGTTAGCGGAATTGGACATGATGCGTTTTCAGGGGGAATTTTAGCAAGTTGGGGTTTGAGAGCGGGAATCAATCTTGGGGCAACTGTTCGAGTTGTTCCCTGTCGGGATAAGGAACGCCCAACGCCTGTGCAACCAATTCAACTCCGCCCCGCAGACTGTATTTCGCGCGTTCCTCATCCGTGAGTTTGTTGAGGTCAACGCGATTCATGCCGGATTTAACTGTCGCGTAGTAGCGCAGTGCGACTTCTTTGGGCAAAAGGAAAATGTCCGGTTCCTGCGCGCCTGTGTCTCCTTCGGTGCGCGGATTGTAAAAATCACCGATGTTGAGCAGAGCAACCGCCAAGAAGTCGAAGGCTTCAAATGAAGTTTCTTTAACGAACACTTTCCAATCGCAATCGGTTTGATAGCGGCTTTTCACTTGAATCCGAACGTGATTTTCGGCTTTGGTTGGGTCAGGATGAATACAAATCAAGTCGTATCCCATGTTATTGGGCGGCGCTTTGTAAGTCAGTATGTTGCGGCGCAGCAAATGTCCCATCACGAGATATTCGGCGCTGAGCGAAACGGCAGGGAGGAACAATGGGGAAGTTTTAGCCATAATTTTCTCATTCAGTTTGCGTTCTTTTTCGGCGCCCTCGAACTCTTGCTGCTCATCGTGACTGCGGCGAGCCATAATCAGCAACTTTGCCATGTCGTCTCCGACACGCTCAATCAACTCCTTTACTTCTTGATTGGTAAGACGTTCATTCATTGGAAATGGGCGCAATCACGGGGCGTAGCAACTCGATGAGCGAGTCTTGCAGGCGCGCCGGAGCGTGTTTTCGGATGAGTTCGATGGCTTCGGCGCGTTTTTGGGCGTAGGTTTCGTTGGGTGTCATAGCTGATTTTGGAAGGGTTCGAGGGCGCGAACGAATTGTTTCAAGCCCTGTCGCTGCAAGGCTTCGAGAAATTCGGCGGGTGAAAGCAGCGGTTTTTGGAAGCGGCGACGCTGTTTAGCGAGGGCGACAAGCGCCTTTTTCGGGTTCGTCCGCCACAACAACGTGGCGGTCGTTTGGGTCGGGCAGTTGGAGCGTTGCAATCAGCGGCTCAAAGCCTTCGACCAAGCAGTTCGGCACGTTGGCGTCCATCAAAACGCGCACCTTCTGCAATATCACCGGCGCAATATCGGGGCGCTCTTTGAGGACGTTTCGCGTCCATTCGTCGTGAATGGGATGAGTCCAACGCGCCTCGAATGCCTGCGCCGCCGCCAGAGAAACCATCACATCGCGCAACATCTGCGGAAACAGCACGTTGGCATCGAGAAGCGCGGGGCCGATCATCGAGTCTGATGCTCGTAAAGTCCCATTTCTTCGGTGAGGCGGGTCAGTTCATCGAGTGCGGCGTCGGCTTTTTCGCGGCGCGCTTCTTCCCCGGCGACCTGTTGCTGCGCTTTTTCGCGCGCCGCTTTTTCGTTGGCGGCTTCCAAAACCAGCGAAAGCAGATCGCGGCCTTCGCGCGCGGCGATGGCTTGAAGCAGCGTTTCGGTTTCGGCGGGCAGTTCAACGGTGAGCGTCATAGCTTTTCCTCCGTTATAGCGGAGTTGGACAGGAGAGAAGGAAAGTGGGTGAGACGTTGTTTTCCAAGAGGAAATTTTAGCAAGTTGCGGTGTCCTCAATCATTCTCATCTTCGGAACTATCTTTGAGGTGGACTATTGCAGCCGCCATAATCTCTTCGTTTTCTGCGGTTGCCTCATCAAGATAAGGAGATTTGGCATCGGGCGCTGCGTTGAATTTGGGCGGCACTCTCTTGTGGAGGATTTCCATTTCCAAGTGATTCAAGGTGCGGAAATGGTGGAGAAGCAGACAAAATCGCGCACGGTGTTGCTCGTATTGTTCTTGATGTTCGGTGGGAACTGCGACCTGTTCGCGGGGAAAAAGGTGCCAGAAGTAGGGTTCAACTCCTTGCCGCAAAAGCCCCAGCAAAACGAACTCAAGGCTGTCCAAATTGTCGTCGCCGCGATGGTAGAGAATCATACTCCCGTCCTCTGCGAAAATATGAAGACTGAAAAGAGAAAATTGGGGAGAAGGGCAGAAATAAATCCCTTGCGTTGCCGGTTGCGAGCCGCGAGTCATCCGATAAATTCCGTCCATGTAACCCAAACAGTAAAAAGGCGCGTCCCCTTCGCCCCAAGTGAGGAACGGTATTGAAGAAATCATGGCGTTGGTTTAATTGATCTGCGCCAGAAAACCGAGCGGCTTTTCGTCCCAAGTCGGCCACACGAAACCCAAAGGCACATCGGGCGCGCCGCCGAATTTGCTGGCGCCGAGCGGGATTTGCGCGTCTTCGACGCGAGTCGCAGACAGCGCAATCGCGGGGCGCAGGAGTTCGATAAGAGCCGTTTGCAAGCGCGCGGGCGCGTGTTTTCGGATGAGTTCGACGGCTTCGGCGCGTTTTTGGGCGTAAGTTTCGGCGGGTGTCATTTTAAAGCTTTGTTTAGAGCTAAAAATGGGGCAAGTTCCCATAAAGAGCGAATTTTGGGCAGATCCGTAGTGGAATCGTTGGCCATGTCCCGTTCGAGAAATACCGCTGTTAAGCCCGCATTCCAGGCGCCTTCGACATCGGTTTGGAAACTGTCGCCGATCATCAGGCAGTTTCCCGGTTTTTGGCCCAACTTTTCGCAAGCGCGCCAAAACAGCTCCGGCGCGGGTTTTTTGTAGCCTTCGCGCTCGGAAATCAGCGTCGCATCGACCATTTCGTCCAATTTCAGCGCCTCGATTTTGCCTTGCTGACATTCGATGGTGCCGTTGGTCAGAATCGCCAATCCCAGACCTTTTTCGCGGAAAAGGCGCAGCGTTGGCGCGGCATCGGGAAACAGTTCGCAAAAATGGCCGACATCGCGGCGATAAGCGGCCCAAATCGCGTCGGGCGCTTGATTCCAACCCCAGCTTGGCGCCAACGCGCCGAAGGTTTCGAGTTTGGAAGCATATCCGCGCGCGTCGAGTTGTTGGAAATGAGCGTAAAACTCCGCGAAATCACCGCGCGGCGCGGGAAACTTGGCGTATTGCGAGGCGAGCCACTTTTTCGCGCCGCTCTGGCGGTCAACGAGCGTGCCGTCGAGGTCGAAAAGCAGCGCTTGGATGGGAAATGAGCCGGGCATCAGGGCGCGCAGTTTAAACTGTCGCCGTGTTTTCTTCTCCTGATTCGCAGTTGGAAACGGCGCAGGCCGATGCCGACATTTCCACCGCAAGGCCAGCTTTCCCGCTGGCGTTTTACGCCGCGCTGATCGTCGCGCTGCTGGCGGCCCGCGCCATCGCCACGCTGATTTTGCCGGTCTACGACGACGCTTTCATCACCTACCGCTACGCCCGCAATCTGGCGGGCGGCCAGGGTTTCGTCTATCACCCGCGCGAATGGGTTTTGGGCGCGACCTGTCCCGCTTTTGGCGTTTTGGCGGCGCTTTTCTACCGTTTGGGCCTGCAACTGCCCTCGGCCATCGTGACTTTGAACATCCTCTGCGATGCCGCCATTCTCGCTTTGACCTGTCGCATTCTCGCCTCGCGCAGCGCTGCTCAGGGCGCTCTGACGGCGCTTCTGTTCGGGTTTTTCTTTGCCATCAGCCCGATTTTGGCGCGCATTTGTGTTGGCGGCATGGAGATGAACCTTTTCCTGCTCGGCTCGCTGGGCGCCATCTTGCTCTTTCATCGCGGCGCCAAAATTCCCGCCATCGCTTTGGCCGCGCTCTGCTATTTTCTGCGGCCCGAAGGCGTGCTTTTGGTGGTGATTTTGAGCGCTCTGGAACTGTTCTCCACGCGCCGTCTCCTCGCGCTGCGTCTTCCCCTCGTTGCCGCCGCGATTTGGGTTCCGCTGCTGCTGCTGATCCATCGTTTCTACGGCCACATCCTGCCGCAGTCGGTAACGGCCAAATCCCACGCCGTCAATCGCTCCGTCCTCGGCACCGCCAAATCCCTAATTATCCCCGACGCGGTGTGTCTGCTGCTACTGCCTTTGACGCTGTGGGGAATGGTGGCTTTTCTCCGCGAGAAAAGCGTGCGCGAAGCGGGTTTTCTTCGCACTCTGCTGCTCTGGTATGGCGCTTATCTCTGCGCTTATCTGCTGGCCCGACCGCAGATCTGGTCGTGGTATGCCGAGCCGATTCAGTTCGTGCAAATCGTTTTTGCCGCGCTGGGCGCCGCCGACCTCATCGCCCGTTGGCCGCTGCTTCGAAAATCGTTTTTCCGTCAAAGCGCGCCGCCGCTGTGGATGGGCCTGGCGCCGGGCGTCCTCGCCGTCGCTTTCTGGCTGCTGGTTTTGGGGAAATCGGGGCCAAGCGGCACCACCCGCTACGTTTACGCGCCGCTACAACGCTGGGGACAAAGTGCTGCTATTCGCCGTTCGTCGATTCTGGCCGAAGATATCGGCGCCGTGGGCTTCTATTCGAACGCCTACATCTACGACACCGCCGGGCTGGTGTGGCCCGCCGCGCTGCGCTACAAATCCCTCGACGCCATCATCAAAGCCCATCGCCCCGACTACCTTTTCCTCAACGCCGACCGCGACACCCTAAAAATGATGGCGGGCGCCGGTTTGAACGGCACTTATCAACCCGTCGAGCGCTTTTCCATCAACGGCGAAACCAACCCGCAACTCGATGCCAAACGCCTTCCCACCACCTGGAAACAAGACTACGTCCTCTTCAAAAGACGCCGCGAACCGGGAAAGTAGCCCGCTATGCCACTCCTTTTTCTGGCGATTGCCGTCGCCTGTTGGGTCGGGATTTTGAAACTTCTCGCCAAGCGCAACGGCGGGCAGTTGATGCAAGAAGAGTTTTGGAGCGCAAAGTTTTGTCGCGCCGCAAGAGCTATCGGAAAATGCGCTACCTCAAGCACTGGTATTTCGGGGCTAAAAAACGAAATTAGCGAGTTCGTGGGGTTTACGGGTGAAACAATGCGCCCGAAGCGGTCAAACTAACGCGCTGTTATGAGTAATCCCTTAAAAGTTGGAGTGATCGGCGTCGGCGGCATCGCCGGAACGCATTTTCCCGGTTGGAAAGCAGGCGAAAACACCGAACTCGCCGCCTTATCCGATCTGTTCCCCGAACCGCTCGCGCGCGTCGCCAAAGCGCAGGAAGTTTCCAAGACCTACGCCAAAGCCGAAGATTTGATCGCCGACCCCGACATCGACATCATCGACATCTGCACGCCGAGCGCTTATCACGCGCCGCTCGCCATCGCCGCGCTCAACGCGGGCAAACACGTCATCTGCGAAAAACCGCTCGCGCCCACGCCCGAAGATATCGAGCAAATGATCGCAGCGCGCGACAAGTCGGGCAAATACCTGATGACCGCGCAGCATTTTCGCTTCATGAACGACACCAAAGCGCTCAAAAAAGAGATCGAAACCGGCATAATGGGCGACATTTACCACGCGCGCAGTTGGATGCTGCGCCGCAATATGCTGCCCAACGGCCCCGGTTTCATCTACAAAAAGAACAGCGGCGGCGGCCCGTGCATCGACATCGGCGTTCACATTCTCGATTTGACGCTGTGGATGATGAACAACCCCAAACCGGTCGCGGTTTCGGGTGTGACGCAGGACAAACTGTCGCGCATTCCGGGCGCTTTCACCGCGTGGGGCAAAGGCGACATTCCGCAGGACATGGATGTCGAAGAGTTCGCCTCGGCTTTCGTGCGTTTCGAGGATGGCCAGACCCTGATTCTGGAAGTTTCATGGATGCTTCATCACCAGACCGAAGGCAAATCGGAGGACACGCAGATGTGGCTTTATGGCACGCAGAGCGGCGCGCATTGGCCTTCCAACAAAATCCTCACCTCCAATAACGAGACCAAACGCCACTACGACACCCAACTCAACAAAGTCCGCGACGGCCTGGAGCCGCACGCCGCCGAATGCGTGGCGTTTGGCGACGCGATTGCCAGCGGCGCGCCCAGTCCGGTTCCCGCCGAACAATCGCTCGACGTGCAACGCATTTTGAACGGTTTGTATCAAAGCGCAGCCGAAGGCAAAGAAATCCGCATCGGTTGCTTGAAGTTGAAATGAAAAAGCCGCGTCAACCCTTGGGTTCACGCGGCTTTTTGCGGTTTAACGAAATTCGTAGAGACGTGCGGAGCGCGTCTTTCATTCCCTTGGGAATGAATCGGGAGAAGAGGCAGACGCGCTACGCACGTCTCTACGAGATTCCGAAGTCACGCGCTTATCCATTTGCGCCCGAATTTGCTCCACAAGATCAGCGCGGGCAACCAAAGCGGCGCATAAGCCAAAATCCAGATCAAAATCTGCAAAGGCAATTGCGCCGAGGCCAAAAACGAACTCCATGCCGCGCGCGCCGTGCCGCCAAGTCCCGCAGCCGTTCCGGCGGGTGCGACGGGTTTCGGTTTGTCCTGCACCGTCACAAACAGCGACGAAAGCGCCGAAAACCGCTGCAAAGTTTGAAGCGCCGCGCGACTCTGCGCGGCCTGCAAACGCAACTGCCGCACTTCGAGGCGCGCGTAATACAGCGCTTGCGCGTCGCGCCTTTTGGCCGCTTTCTCCTTTTGCCGCAACTGCGCCGAAGCGACCGAAAACTCGCGCGAGAGTGCCGTTTTTCGCGCCGCCGCCGCCGCCACGCGCGCCGTGATGTCCTCGCCGTTGAGCGATTTGGCGCGCACCGTTCCCAGCGCGCCGATTTTCTGCGTCACCAACTCGAATTTCTCGACCGGAACGCGGCAATCGAGCGTTGCGCTGCGAATTTCGCCCGCGCCGGTCGAAAGCGAGTTGCTCGCCACGAATCCGCCCGCGTTTTTGACGATATTTTCGACTGCCAAGCCGCCCGCCTCAGCGTTGTCGGTGATGACCGTCAGACTGCCTTCTTTGTGAACCTGGCGCTGATCGAGCGAAAAAATCCCGTTGCCATCGCCGTTGAGTGGCGAAGTTAACTGACCGTTGATTGTCACCCGCTCATCGCTATTTCCGCGTTTGAAATCCCCATTTGTCACCGAACGGCGGTTCGCGCCACTTGCCGCTTCCAGGCGCGGAGCCGCACTGGGAGCCGAAGCCGCGCCTGCCGCACTGGGGAATTTCTCGTCGTAATCCTGGATATATTGCTTGCTACCCAACCCGATTTTCTTCACATTCGACTGCATCGACGAACGCCGCGCGTTTTCGCGCGAACGAGTGAAAGTGGGAAACAAAACCGTCGCTACCATCACCGTTCCAAGCGCACCGACCGCCATTTGCCGCACCAACCGCCGCGAAACCGGTCGCGGCGCGACTTGCGGCGCGACTTGCGGCACTTGACCTAAAATTTTCGCCCGCAAATCGGCTTCGAGCGGCGCGGTTTCTTCGCTTTTGATTTCGGTTTCAATAGTTTGCATAACTCGAATCTCCTCCCGGCAGTGCGGGCAATTTTTCAGATGGCGGCGCACCTGAAAGCGGCGCCAAAGCGGTAATTCGCCGTCGAGAAACGCTTTGAAATCGGCCTCGAATGCGGCGTGAGTGGAATGATTTTTCATGGCGTGTCTCCCAGAACGTAGGAGCCAAGCGCGACGCGGAGTTGGGAAAAAGCGTTCGACAAGCGCGATTTGACGGTTCCCAGCGGAATCTGCAAAATCTCGGCGCACTGCGCGTAGGAAAGGCCGTGGAGTTCGTGCAAAATCACGATTTCGCGGTGCAAATCGCTCAAAGCGTCGAGCGCGCCCGCCACTTCGCGCTGCAAATCGCTTTGCGCCGCGCGGCGCTGCGGATCGCCAAACGCATCGCGCGACGGTTCATTTTCGCCCTCGCACTGCGGCCCGCAACGCGCGGTTTCGCGGGTTTGTTTTTCGCGCCAGCGCAAACAATGGTTGAGTGCCACGCGGTAAATCCACGTCGAAAGTTGCGCCTCGCCGCGAAACGTGGCGACGCTTTGGAACAAATCGACGAAGATTTCCTGCGTCAAATCTTCGGCATCGGCGATTGAAACCGCATAACGCCGCGCCAGACTTTGAATGCGCGGCCCGAAACGGTCGAGCAATTCGGCAAAAGCGCGTTGCTCGCCAGATCGCAGGCGTTTCAAAAGCAGCGCGTCGTTTGGCATTCGCAAAGGTTAGTTACATCGCGGCGCCAAAGGGTTCACCGCAAACGCAAAAAAGCGGACGAGAAATTTCTCGTCCGCTTTTGCGGCCCGACATCGAGGCGGGATCGACGTTTAAACGGCTTCCTGCGCCACTTTTTCCTGCACCCATAAATTCAGCAAAGTTTCGGCAGAAACGCCGCGTTGCCGCGCGAGCGCGCGAAGTTTTTCGCTCAAATGCTTCTCCAGCGGAAAGGTCGCGGCCTCGTTTGGAGCCTCGAACCGCATCTCGGCGGCGCGGGTTTGCTCCCAGCTTTCGCTCAGGTCGTGAGCATCCCAAAATTCGCCGATAGCTTCGTCAGAATCGGCGTCCGAAAGAGTGGTTTTAGCGTTGTCCATAATGTCTCCGTTCACTTGGTGTCATCTCGCGCGCTGAAACAACCAGCGCCCGCCCGTCGGTTTTGAGCACGAAAAACACGATCAAAGTGCGCCCACCGTTGGTTCGTCCCAGAGCCGCGTAAACGTTTTCACCCTCGCGGTGTCCCTTTTCGACGAAGCGAAAATACGGCTCGTTTTCGGGATCGAACACCTGTTCAACTTCCTTGGTCGAGACCGCGTGCTTGCTCGCCAACTTCTCGATGATGACCTCAAGCCACAAAAAACCGCGAATCGTCATGGCGCCTCAAATCAAATATGAATCGCCTTCCCGCCGACGGCAAACGCCGCTTCTTTAATGCACTCCGCCAGAGTTGGATGCGCGTGACTCGTGCGCGAAATATCTTCCGCTGACGCCCCAAATTCCATCGCCGCGACCGCCTCGGCGATCAAATCGCCCGCGCGCGCGGAAATAATATGCACGCCCAAAATCCGATCCGTCTTCGCGTCGGCGAGAATCTTGACTTTGCCATCGGTATGCCCCAAAGCCCGCGCGCGCCCGTTCGCCAGCATCGGAAACGCGCCTTTTTTGTATTCCACGCCCGCTTCCTTCAATTGCTCTTCGGTTTTGCCCACGCCCGCGATTTCGGGCTCGGTGTAGACCACGCCCGGAATCGCGTCGTAATTGACGTGCGCGTAACCCGTGGTGATGCCTTCGACACACGCCACGCCCTCTTCCTCGGCTTTGTGCGCCAGCATCGGCCCGGCGATCACGTCGCCAATCGCATACACGCCCGCGACGTTGGTTTTGAAGTGCGAATCGACCTTGACGCGCCCTTTTTCATCGACTTCGACGCCCGCAACCTCCAAACCGAGATTTTCGGTGTTGGGAAGTCGTCCCGCCGCCACCAAAACCCGATCCGCCGTCAAAGACTCCGCGCCTTCGATTTCAACCACGGCTTTTCCGTCCACCACTTTCGCGCTCGTCACTTTGGTTCCGGTGCGAAATTCGATGCCCTGTTGGCTCAAAATCCTCACCGCGTCTTCGGCGATTTCACGGTCGAGTCCCGCCAAAACCGTCGGCATGAACTCCAAAACCGTGACTTTAGCGCCCAAACGCGCCCAAACGCTGCCCAGTTCGACGCCGATATAACCGCCGCCAATCACGATCAGATGTTCGGGAACACTCGGATAACTCAGCGCCTCGGTCGAAGTGCCGATGATGTCGAAATCGAACTCGATACCGCGCAAAGGCGCCGGTTTGCTGCCCGACGCGATGATAATATGCTTCGCCTCGATCTCCTCGTCGCCAACGCGCACCCGATTCGGCCCGACGAACGTCGCTTCGCCTTCATAGCGCGCGACTTTGTTCTTTTTAAAGAGAAACGCCACGCCATCGGTCAAAGATTTGACAATTTCATCTTTGCGACCGAGCATGACCGGCAAATCGAAACCGACGTTTTCGACTTTCACACCGAACTTCGACAGCGAATTTTTCGCCTCGACAAAGCGTTCGCTCGATTCCAGAAGCGCCTTCGACGGAATGCATCCCACGCGCAAACAGGTGCCGCCAAGACGCGGATTTTTCTCGATACAGGCGGTGTCAAGACCGCTTTGCGCGCCGCGAATCGCGGCGACATAACCGCCGGGGCCAGCGCCAATCACTAACAGATCATGTGTTTTCATGGGGAATTTAAAGACGCAGGGAGTTTAATGAGGTGCGGCGGGAGTTGGAGTTTTCGGCTTGAGGTGCGTTATGTCGTGAACCGTAATCGGGCACGTCAATTCGATGACACGCGAGGAAACCAGCGTGCCGCCACTGTCGCCCGCCGAAGCATATTTTTCAACCCGTAAAGTCAGGCGCGCGAAGCGGTTGTCGGGTGGGTAGGGAATGCTGAGGCCCAATCCGCCGCCTCTGGCGCGCGATTTCGCATAAGAAGGCGAAGCCGCCGGAGTTTCGGGCGCCGTTACCCAATAAGTCGCGCTCAATTTCTGTCCCCAACCAACGCGGCGCTCGGCCCATTCCAAATCTTGATCGATCAACCCGATTTTCCAATAATGACCCGCATCGGGCCGCGCAACCGGATAAAAACCGGCAGAACCTTGAACCGGCACCCACGGCTTGTAATTGGCTTTGATAGCCTGGGCATGAGCGTGAATAAACAGCCCGTCGTCAGCGTAAGCCGGATTCAACTCTTGAGGCGAAGGGGCGGTATGAACGCCTTTGGAAAGTCCCGTCAGTCGCCATTTTGCCGTTGCACCACGCTTATTCTGTATTTCGATGTCGAGCCATTCATACATCGTCGGGTAAATTCTGGGAAGGTGGAACAGGAGCAATTGTCGGTCGGGCAAATCCGGGTCTTCGCGTTTGTCGGCGACGTGCCAACCCAGGTTCCAGCGCGTGCCCGTCGAAGCGATAGCTGTCACCCGAAACGCATCTTCGGGCGCATAGAAAGCGATGCGATTTTCATCTCGGCTCACGGTAGGCAACCAGGGCGGCGTCAAAACCACGACGTAAGGCGCGAGAGGGTAATCCTTTTGTTCACGGATTTTGTGCAAAACAAAGCCGCTATTGCTTGAGGGCGAAGCGAGTTGAGGCGGAGCGGGGAAAAAATTGCGCCACTGAGTGAAAATCACGGGCAACAACGCTAACAACGTGGACAGCACCAAAAAACGCGCGGTTTTGGATCGTTTCATGAGAATCTTGGTGGCCGAATCTTGCCTGTTTTCTCTTTTGGTCTAAGCCAATGCGCAGTTTAAGACAAAGAAAAACGCGCGACGAAAACTCGTCGCGCGCTTTTAATTGTCGCTTTTGGGCGGGAGGCGTCTGGTGAGTTCGAGTTCGACTTGCAGCATGAACTTTTCGCGCTCTTGGCGCTCGTCACTCAACACATGATTCTGATTTTCGAGTTCGTGCCGGAGTTGAAGCGCGGCCAGTTGCAATGTGTGAGTCAATTGGCTCACTTCGGCTCGCAACTCTTTGATTTCGCGTTTATTCTCTTCTTGCGTTTGCATGAAGTTGATTAAGGCGCTCAAATAATCCACGAGTGCTTTAAAAATCGTCATGTTATCGGTGTAGCCAGCATCTGATTGATTTCTGCGAGCGTTTGACGTGTTTGCGTTTTGTGCCGCTCTATCTCTTGCTGATCGCGCTTCATACGTTCCTGCGACGCCGCGATTTCAGCGAACAGATGCTTGATTTCTGCTTCTAAAATTTGTGCTTCCGCTTCGGGAATTTCGATAGTGATCGTTTTCGCCATGATTTTCTCCTCCAAATTTAAACTTCGAGCAGCATCCGCGACGGGTTTTCCAAGCACTCTTTGATGCGCTTCAAAAACGAAACCGCTTCCCTTCCATCGACGATGCGGTGGTCGTAGGTGAGGGCGATATACATCATCGGCGCGATGACGACGACGCCGTTTTTGGCAATCGGGCGCTCTTGAATGGTGTGCATGCCGAGAATGCCTGATTGCGGCGGATTGACGATGGGCGTGGAGAGCAAGGAGCCGTAAACGCCGCCGTTGGTGATGGTGAAAGTGCCGCCGATGAGTTCGTCGGGCGTGATTTTGCCGTCTTTGACGCGATTCGCGTATTCGGCGATGGATTGTTCGATTTCGGCGAAGCTCATCCGCTCGGCGTGGCGCAAAACCGGGACGACCAGACCTTTGCCGCCGCCGATGGCGACGCCGATGTCGTAGCGGTTTTTGTAGACGACACTGTCGCCGCGAATCTCGGCGTTGACGGCGGGAACCATCTTGAGCGCGTCGATAGTCGCTTTGACGAAAAACGACATGAAACCGAGCTTGATGCCGTATTTTTTGGTGAAAGATTCCTGGTGCTGCTTCCGCAAATCCATCGCGGCGCTCATGTCGATTTCGTTGAAAGTGGTGAGAAGCGCGCCGGTTTGCTGGGCTTCGACCAGGCGCTCGGCGATTTTGCGGCGCAGCGGCGTCATGCGAACCACTTCTTCATCTTCGCCCGCGACGATTGGGCCAATCGGCGCTTTGGCGGCGGGTTTGGGCGGCGAGACCGGCGCGGCGGCTTTGTGTTGCGTCGCGTTTTGGGCGTCCTCTTTCAAAATGCGATTTCCCGGCCCGGTGCCGGTGATTTGGTGCGCGTCGAGGCCGTTCTGGGCGATTTCGCGCGCGGCGGATGGCATTACGCGCGGTTCGACTTCGGTTCCGAGGTTGGAAGGTTGACCAACCGCCTGATCGACGGCATCGCTGGAAAGTCCGGCGCGTTCGTCGGCTTGCGCTTCGCTTTGCGGCGGCTCGGTGCCGACAGCGAGGCCGTTGGCGCCGGGATTGGGCGTGACGGCGACGGGCGAAATCTCGGTTTTGGCTGCGGTGACTTCGGCGCCGTTGGATTTTGGCGCGGCGGCGCTTGCGGCGTCTTCCAAAATGGCGATGACTTCGCCAACGAGCGCGGATTCGCCCTGTTTTTTGAGGATTTTGCCGATCACGCCGCCCGATGGCGCGGGCAGTTCGACGGTGGCTTTGTCGCTTTCCAGCATGACGAGTGTTTCGTCGGGCGAGACCGAATCGCCTTCGGCTTTGAGCCATTCGCCCAGTTCGACTTCGGAGACAGATTCGCCCACAGAGGGGATTTTGATTTCAACGGACATGATGTTTTCTCATTCTCAATTTCTAAGTTCTACGTTCTAAGTTCCTAAGTTCTAAGTTCAAACGCAACCAACCCTAAGTCTGGAAAGCCCAAATTCAGAATTGGGTTTCTTCGATTGCGAGGGTATTGCGCTTGAACTTAGAACTTAGGAACTCAGAACGTAGAACTTAGAAAGTTGGTTTGTCATAGGTATTTTCAGCGCCCAGTTTGGGTTATTTGACGCTGTTCGACAGTGCGAACGCTGGTTTTAAAGATGCGGATGAGTTCGTCCACCTCGCAAAGTGCGGCTTCGACCTCATTTAAATCATCGCAAAGTGGAACGCCACGCACCAGTTGTAGCCAACGTTCCGTTTCGCGCAGTTCTTTCAGACAAATCGAAAGTTTGTGACGAAAATCCGCGTCCGATTCGGCGCCTTGCGCTTCGCCGTGATTGGGAAGCGGCGAAGTCCCCGAACGCAAAAGTTGGCCGCCGATGTGATTGCCCGCCCTCGTTTTGGGAAGTTTTTCCACCAAACGCACGATGCGAACCGCGAAGTTCAAGAGGCGAGAATCCAAATCGTAGCGCATAGAGAGGTGAAATTTTCTAAGTTCTACGTTCTGAGTTCCTATGTTCTAAGTTCAAACGCAGCCCAGTTGCAGTTTAGAAATTCTGAATTTGGGTTTCTTCAATTGCCAGGGTATTGCGTTTGAACTTAGAACTTAGGAACTCAGAACGTAGAACTTAGAAAAATTAGCGGTCGAACGCCGCGTCAATCAGCATCTGCTGCTCTTTTTTGTGACTGCTGCTGCTTCCGGTCGCGGGACTCGCGCTGCGCGGGCGCATCGAACCCGAAAACTGGAAGTTGCCTTCCAAATAGGCGCGATAGGCGTATTCGAAGTGCCGGAAAGCGCCCATATTCTCCGGTTCTTCCTGCACCCAGACGACTTTGGTGCCGGGCGCATAACTTTCCAATGCCGTTTCGAGTTCGGATTGCGCCAGAGGATAAAGCTGCTCGACGCGCAAAATCGCTACGTCGTTTGCGCCGCGCGCTTCGCGCTCTTTGTCGAGTTCGTAGTAGATTTTGCCGGTGCAAAGCAGCACTTTTTTGACTTCGGGGCCAACGCGTCCGCCCGCATCGGGCAAAATGCGCTGGAAAGTGCCGGTTTCGAGGTCTTCCAAACTCGAAATGCACTCCAGATGGCGCAACAGCGATTTGGGACTCATCACGATCAGCGGTTTGCGCCATTTCCGCAACACCTGGCGGCGCATCAGGTGAAACATCTGCGCCGGCGTGGTCGGATAGCAGACTTGGATGTTATCTTCGGCGCCGAGCATCAAAAACCGCTCCAATCGCGCCGACGAATGCTCCGGCCCGGCGCCTTCGTAGCCGTGCGGGAGCAATAAAGTCAGGCCCGATAAATGGCGCCATTTGTCTTCGGCGCTCACGATAAATTGATCGACAATCACTTGCGCGGTGTTCCAGAAATCGCCGAATTGCGCTTCCCAGATGCAAAGTCCGCCCAAAAAGTCGAGCGAATAGCCGTATTCGAAGCCCAAAACGCCGATTTCCGACAAAGGCGAGTTGTGAATCTCGATGCGCGCTTGATCGGGCGTCAAATGCAAAAGCGGCGTGTATTCTTTATCGGTTTCGATGTCGTGCAACACGGCGTGGCGATGCGAAAACGTGCCGCGCTCGGAATCTTGTCCCGTCAAGCGAATCGGCACGCCTTCGCTTGCAATGGTGGCAAAGGCGAGCGCTTCGCCCGCCGACCAATCGAGCGGCAGTTCGCCCGCCGCCATTTGCGTGCGCTGTTTGGACATACGCGCGATGCGCGAGTGCGGTTGGAAGCCGTCGGGAAACTGGGCGAGTTGTTCCAGAAGCATCGCAAGCCGCTCTTTGGGCACGCCGGTCGAAATATCGGGCGATTCGGATTCCAGGCCGCCGATATAGCCGCCATGTGTGCGCCGCTCGCGGTTGGGCGCGACATAATCCTCCGCATGGGCCTCGTTGAGTTCGGTTTCGAGTTGCTGGCGCCGCCGGTCGGCAATCGCGTCGGCTTCGACGCGCGTCACGCCGCCCAGCGTCAAAAGTCGCTCCAAATAGGCTTCGCGCACCGGTTTGCGCTTGGCAATCGCGGCGTAAATGAGCGGCTGGGTGAAACTCGGCTCGTCGGTTTCGTTATGGCCGAGTTTGCGATAGCAATACATATCGATGACAGCGTCGCGGCCAAATTCGCGGCGGAAATCCATCGCCATTTTCACGACCGCAGCAACCGCTTCGGGGTCTTCGCCGTTGACGTGGAAAATCGGGATTTGCAGCATTTTCGCAACGTCGGTGCAATAATGGCTCGAACGCGCCTCGCTGGGGCCAGTGGTGAAACCGATCTGATTGTTGACGATAACATGCAACGTCCCGCCGACGGTGTAGCCAGGCAATTGCGACAAATTGAGGGTTTCCTGCACCACGCCTTCGCCCGCAAAAGCGGCGTCGCCGTGAATTAAAATGCAAAGCCCCTGTTTGCGCGCCGTATCGCCGATGCGATCTTGTTTGGCGCGCAGCCTTCCGATAGCAACGGTGTTGACGAATTCCAAATGCGACGGGTTAAAACACAAAGCGAGATGGACTTTGCGCCCCGACGAGGTTTGCCAGTCGTTAACGTAACCCAGGTGATATTTGACATCGCCGCCGCCGATCTGCAAATCGGGGTCTTTGTCCTCGAATTCGCGGAAAATCTCGCGCGCCGACTTGCCGATAATATTCGCCAACACGTTGAGTCGCCCGCGATGCGACATACCGACCACGATTTCCTGCACGCCCTGTTCGCCCGCTTCCTCAATCGCCAGATCTAAAAGCGGCAGCAAACTTTCCGCGCCTTCGAGCGAAAACGACTTGGCGCCGGTGAACTTGCGCCGGATGAACTCTTCGAATTGCACCGCATCGGTGAGACGCGTCAGGATTCGCACCTGCTCTTTGCGCGAAAGTTCGAGGCGATTTTGCGTCGATTCCATGCGCTGTTGCAGCCAGTTGCGCGCTTCGATGTCGTCGATATGGGTGAACTGCACGCCAACGGTGCGACTGTAAGTGTTGTGAAGGCGCGAAATCAGTTCGCGGAGCGGCAGCATTCCACTCGGTTCGATGGTGCGGTCACAAGCGAAAACGCGCTCCATGTCGGTTTCGGTGAAACCGTAAAACAGCGGATCGAGTTCGGGAATGACCGGAACGGGCGTGAAGCCGAGCGGGTCTAAATCGGCCAAAAGATGGCCGCGCACGCGGTAATTTCGCACCAACTGCGTCACCGCTTCCTGGCGCGATTTGGCTTCATCGGCGATGGCGACGCGTTTGGCGCCGTTAGCGTTGGCCGTCCCGTTTTCCTTGATTTTCTGGGGCGTAACCGCGTCGCTCGACGGATTGAAAATCGAACTCGGCGTGAAACTCGGCCCCAGTTGGGTCGAGCCGTTTTCGCCCGGCCCGGTTTCTTGGGACAAGGAATCGAAGTAGCGGCGCCATTCCGACGGCACGCTTTCGGGGTCACGCTCGAAGTCAGCATAAATTTCCTCGACAAAGAGCAAGTTGGAACTGTTGGGCAAATCTTTCATAATGGCATCCAAATGACGCGGCGCAAAATCTCGATTTCGAGATTGGTAATGTGATTTAGGATAGCAAATGCGCCCGATTTTTCGCGCTTTTGAAGATGTCGTTATAACTGGATGTTATGAGCCAAACAAATGAGCCGCGCCTCGCGGTTTCCACCTGGTCGCTGCATCATCATCTCGGCGCGCCGCCCATCACCAGCCCGCAAGACGATTCGAGCGCCGCAGACGTGCAACTTTTGCTGAATTTACCGTCGCAACTCGCCGAATTTGGCATTTGCGGCCTGGAAATCTGCCATTTTCATTTGCCCCATCGAGACGCCGCGTTTTTGGCCGAACTTCGCGCGGAATTGGTGAAAAACGGCATCGAAGTCAACGCCTTTCTCATCGACGGCGGCGATTTGAACGACCCGCAAAACGCGGCGCGCGACCAAAAGTGGATGGAAAGCTATCTGCCGGTCGCGGCAAAACTCGGCGCCAAAACCGCGCGCGTCATCGCCGGACAAGGCGCGCCGACACCCGAAAACCTCGCGCAAAGCATCTCTGCTTTGCGAGAACTGAGCGCGATTGCCACCCAAAATGGTGTGCGTTTGACGATTGAAAACTGGTTTCCGCTCACTTCGACACCCGCCGCCGTGCGCCAGATTTTGGAATCGGTCGAAAATCTCGGTTTGTGCCTCGATTTCGGCAACTGGGGCGGGCCGGCGAAGCCCGAAAAATATGATTTGTTGCGGCAAATCGCGCCGCTCGCGTTGTCGTGTCACACCAAGGCGTTTTTCAAAGACGGCAAAATCGAGCGCGAGGATTTCGAGAAGTGTTTGCAAATGATGTGCGACGTGAGTTTTGGTGGCGTTCACACCCTGATTTACGATTCGGGCGGCGATGAATGGGCGGGATTGGAAATCGAGCGCGCGGTTGCGGCGCCGTTTCTGCGTTCGTAGGGACATGGCTTGCCATGTCCTTAGATTGCGTCGCTGAAATGCACCGTCTCCAAAGGAGACGGCGGACATGGCAAGCCATGTCCCTACGCAGGTGCAAAACAATCCGAAACAAAAAAGCCCCGCGCAATGCGCGGGGCTTTTCCAATGCTGCAACTCTTACGAACTCAGCAACTTCTCCGTCTTTTCATCCACTTTTCCGGTCAAAACCCGCGCGCCGCGATCTTTGCCCATCCAGTTCCAGATCCAGTTGAAAATCGCCACGAATTTGTTGCGCCAGCCCTGCAAAAACGCGACGTGAACCGCGAGCCACATAATCCAGGCTGGAAAAAAGGTGCCGAAACGGTTGCCCATCTTGATTTTGAAGGGCTTGCTCGCCGTCACAATCGCCGCGTTGCGACCGATGATCGCCATCGAACCTTTGTCGTAGTAGGAAAACTTGCTCGGCACCCCGCCCGCCGCGCGCACCATGATGTTTTCCGCCGCTTTTTTGGCCATCTGGAGCGCGACCTGCGCGACTTGCGGATACGCCATCGTGCGTTCGCCCCATTTGAAGCCTTCGAGATAGGCCATATCGCCCACCACATACACGTCGGGATGTTCAGGCAAGCTCAAATCTTCGTTGACCTGCACCCGCGCGCCGCGCTGCAAAGTCAGGCCGAGTTTGTCGCCGAGTAGCGCGCCGCGCACGCCCGCCGCCCAAATCACGGTTCCGGCTGCTAAAGTGCGGCCATCTTTGAAGTTGACGATGTTGTCGGCGACGCTATCGACGGCGGCGTTGAGCATGATTTCCACGCCGCGCGATTCCAGCACTTTGGCGGTCGAAAGCTGCAAATCCGACGGCCCTTTGATGTTGGGATCGGAAAACGGCATCATGATCGTGCCCATCGCTTCGATCAAAACCGCGCGCGCCTGCGACATATCCAGATTCGGAAAATCTCGCTTGAAGTTATATTTGAACAGCTCGACATAAGCGCCCGCGAGTTCGACGCCGGTCGGCCCGCCGCCCACAATCGCAATCGTCATCAGTTTTTTGCGTTTTTCCGGGTCGGTTTCGGTCTGCGCCTTTTCAAACGCCGCCAAAACGTGATTGCGAAGCTCTTCGGCCTGATCGACATCTTTCATCGAAAAAGTCGTCGTCGCCAGAGCGTCGTTGCCGAAATAAAACTGCGCCGAACCCGCCGCCAAAATCAGATAATCGTAAACAATCGGTTCGCCACCTTCGACCAACACCTTTTTATTGGCGAAATCGACACCGGTGACATCCGCGAGCTGAAAATCGGCGTTTTTGTAGCTTTGAATCACGCTGCGAATCGGATACGCGATTGAAGCCGAATCGAGTTGGCCGGTAGCGACCTGATAAAGCAGCGGCCAGAAGCCGTGATAATTGTTGCGGTCGACGAGCAAAACATCGACGGCCTTGTTGCCGAAGGTCTTGAGCGCCGACATGCCGCCGAATCCGGCGCCGATGATGACGACTTTGGGCCGCCTGTTGGGTGTTGCCATAATGAAAAAGGGTTTTCGCGCGATTTTTCGCTAACGCGAATTGGAAAACATTGTGAATTCTATCACGAACTTTGCGAGATTCCACCCAAATTTTTGATTTTCGGCGAATGAATTCGCAGCCAGAAAAAGCCGTCAACCTGCGTTGACGAATGCCGGTGCGACTGAATTGCATTCGTCGGCGCAGGCCGACGGCTTTTTCTGGCTGCGAATTCATTCGCCGTTTAAGCGATGAAGCGTTTCAATTCGTCCAACGTTTGTGGCCCGCTCGCGCCGCGCGCTTCCTGATGTTTGAGTCCCGCCGCGATCAGTCCCGAAAACAGCGGATGGGCGCGCGTCGGGCGGCTTTTGAATTCGGGATGAAACTGCGAAGCGATGAAATACGGGTGATTTTCGATTTCGATCATCTCAACCAGGCGTCCATCAGGTGATAAACCGGAGAATTTGAGGCCCGCCGCCGCCAATTGACGGTGATATTTGGGATTGACCTCGTAGCGATGGCGGTGACGCTCCAAAATCAGGCTTTGACCGTAAAGTTCATGCGCCAGAGTTCCGGGCGTGATGGCGCAGGGCTGGGTGCCAAGGCGCATGGTGCCGCCTTTTTTCTCGACCATGCGCTGTTCTTTGAGAATCGCAATCACCGGATGCTTGGTTTCCGCATCGAATTCGGTCGAGTGCGCGCCTTCGAGTCCGGCGACGTTGCGCGCGGCCTCGATCACGGCGGTTTGAAGTCCGAGACACAATCCCAAAAACGGCAAATTATTTTCGCGCGCGTAACGAATCGCCTCGATTTTGCCTTCCACGCCGCGCTCGCCGAAGCCGCCAGGAATCACTAAAGCGTCGCAGTCGGCGAGTTCTTTGGCGATTCCCGCTTTGTCCTCGGCATCGATCCATTTGATTTCCAAAAGCGCTTCGTTGGCCAAAGCCCCGTGTTCGATGCTTTCGACAACCGAAATGTAAGTGTCGGGCTGCGCGGCGTGTTCGAGATATTTGCCGCAGATCGCCACTTTGATGGTGTGCTTAGGGTTGTCCAAAACCTGCGCGATGCGATTCCACTGCGTCAAATCCGGCGCCGTATCGGGCAATCCGAGCCGTTTCAAGACCTTTTTGGCAAAGCCCTGCTCTTCGAACGTGACCGGCAAATGATAAATATGCGGCGCGTCGAGTCCTTCGATGATGCCGCCAGGCGAAATATCGCAAAACAGCGCGATTTTGCCCTTCATCTCGTCCGACAAAGGCGCTTTGGTGCGACAAATCAAAATATCGGGCGTGATGCCGATGTTTCGCAGTTCGCGCACGCTGTGCTGCGTCGGCTTGGTTTTCATCTCGTTTTTCGGCCCGACGAGCGGCACCAAAGTGACGTGAACATACATCACGTTTTCGATGCCTTCGTCAATTTTCATCTGGCGGATCGCTTCGGTGAAAGGCAAAGATTCGATGTCGCCGATGGTGCCGCCGATCTCGATAATCGCCACATCGGCGTCGTTTTCGAGCGCGTTGGCCCTAATTCTGTCCTTGATCTCGTCCGAAATATGCGGAATCACCTGCACCGTCTGCCCCAGATAATCGCCGCGCCGTTCGCGTTCGATGACGCTGCGGTAAACCACACCGGTCGTCATATTGGAGAGTTTTCCGAGGTTTTGATCGACGAAACGCTCGTAATGCCCTAAATCGAGGTCGGTTTCGGCGCCGTCTTCGGTGACGAAAACCTCGCCGTGCTGGTGCGGGTTCATGGTTCCGGCATCGACGTTGAGGTAGGGGTCGATTTTCTGGATGCTGATTTTGAGGCCGCGCGCTTTGAGCAAAGTGCCCAGACAGGCCGTTGCGATGCCTTTTCCGATGGATGAAACCACGCCGCCGGTGACGAAAACATACTTGGTCATAAAAATTCAGGGTTGGAGTTGTTGGCGAAAGAACGAAGCGAAAACGCCGCGCTAATTTTAACTGAAATCCGGCGTTTCCTGACGTTTGGCGTGGCGGCGCTCTGGTGCGGATGAGTCGAGGCCAGCACATACTCTGGCGCCATTTCTTCTTCAAGGTCTTCGATTTTCTTGTTTTTTCTTTTTTCCCGCCGCGCCGCGCCCTTGCTGGGATTTCTGCTGTTTTTGAGCGGCTGCAACACGCGCGAAGCGGCGCCCATCGCCGACGCTTCCCCCACCGCGACGCCGTTTCTGCTTCCCACACCAACACCGCACGCCTCGCCGACACCGCGTCCGCAGCCGCGCATCATTTACGGCATCCAAACCAAACGCCGCGTCTTCGCGCTGACTTTCGATGATGGCCCCGACCCAACCTGGACGCCCAAGATCCTGGCGATTTTGCAAAAATGGCACGCGCCCGCCACGTTTTTCATGGTCGGCAAAATGGTGCGCGCCCACCCGCAGTTCGCGCTCAAAGTCCAGGCAGCGAAATTTCCAATCGGCAACCACTCGTGGAGCCATCCGCGCACTTCCGATTTTCCCGCCGCCGAAATCGAGCGCACCGACGCGATAATTCAGCGCGTTTTGGGCTTCAAACCGACGCTGTTTCGCCCGCCTTATGGCATTTTGAATAACGGTCTGGCCAAAGTCGCGCTTTCGCGCGGCGAAGATGTCATCGTGTGGAACAGTCTGGGCGCCGATTGGGACAAACGCGCCACGCCCCGCAGCATCGAGTCCAAGGTTTTGCATCGCGCCCGACCCGGCGGCATCGCCTTGCTGCACGACGGCGGCGGCAACCGCGCCAAAACCGTCGCCGCGCTGCCGTTTCTCATCGACCACCTGCGAAAACGCGGCTTCCGTTTCGTCACTTTGCCCGAACTGCTGAAAATGGGGCCACCGATTCCCTTGCCGGTGCCGCGCAAGCCGCGCCCAAAACGGTCAAATCCTCCCTCGCAACTCAAAATCCCCAAGATAACGGTTCGGAAACCGGCGGGTTAAGCTAAAAACATGAAAATCAACCGGAAAATTGGGCGATATGGCGTCGGCGTTTGCTTCTGTCTTGGCGCGCTGACCAACGCCGCGCACGCCCAGACCAAAACCACCCGCAAAACCGCGCCGCTTCCGGTGCCGCTTCGCCTGGAATCGCTCGAAGTGCGCGCTTCCAAAGTCGCTTATGGAGGCGGCGAACCGGTTTTACTCACCGTTTCGCTCCTCAACAAAGCCGCGAAACCGGCGGCGTTTTTGATGCTCGGCCCGAAAGTCGAGTTCATCGTGAAGCGCGAAGGGAAACGCGTGGTTCTCACCTACAAAGGAAAAACCGACAGCGAGGGCGACAAAATCTCCTATCGCAGCGTGCCGGTCGGCGACAAATTCGAATACCCGATTGTTTTGAGCCGCCTTTTCGACCTGAGCCGGGCGGGAAATTACACGGTGAGTTGCACCAAATATCTCAAAAACGACAACCGCGAACCGGGCGCCGATCTGGTTGGCCCGCGCATCGTTTCGCAAAACGTCAAGTTCTCGGTCGCCGAAGCGGATTTCGAGACTCCAAAACCCTGAATTCAACCCCATTCATCAGCTATGGAAACCCTTTTTGGCAAAATCGCGCGCGGCGAAATCGCCGTGTCCTTCGTTTACGAAGACGAAATCTGCGTCGCTTTCCCCGACATCGCGCCCGTCGCGCCGGTGCATATCCTCGTCATCCCGCGTCATCCCTTCGAAGACGCCTACGACGCCGACGCCGAAACCCTCGGCCACTGTTTGAAAGTCGCGGCGACGCTTGGCGCGCAGAATTGCCCGGACGGGTTTCGTTTGGTGACCAATCAAGGCAAAGACGGCGGTCAAAGCGTGCAGCATCTGCACATTCACGTTTTGGGCGGGCGCGAGATGAAGTGGCCGCCGGGTTGAACAAAAAACTACTGCGCCACAGCTAAAAAGAGATTCCGAAGCATCTTGCGAATCTCCTTGCGACGTGCGGTAGCTTGTTTGTAGTAGATGAGATATTCCCTGAATCGAAAATAGAAAATCGCGCGTGGTAAAATGGTTTCGATGCCGCAGGACTTTTGCAAGCCCACCGATGATCCGCGCGAAGTCCGGCTCTTTCACATCTGTCACCTCGCCAACTTGGCCTCTATTTTAGAAGATCAATCGCTTTTGCCGCTCAATATCTTAATCGCACAGGGCAAAGCACATCGCAGCATTGCGCGAGAGGACTTGCAAGCCCGGCGCGACGAAACGACGATTCCATGTGGGCCACAAGGCAATCTACACGATTACGTGCCCTTCTATTTCGCGGCTCGCTCGCCAATGCTCGGTGCCATCTCGCGCGCAGATTTCAAGGTGCAAAATGAGATTCTTACCCTCGTTTCGGCAGTTGGAACGATTCGCAAAGCCGCTTGCCAATGTGTTTTCACCGATGGGCATCCCTTGACGCGATTTTCTCAGTTTGGGGATGATTTGAGTCAACTTCCCGCTATTCTCGATTGGGAAACCTTGCAAAGCGTTTACTGGAACAAAACACCGGAGTTCCCCGACCGCTTGCGAAAACGTCAGGCCGAGTTTCTGGTGCATGGCGCCGTGCCTTGGGCGACCATCAACGGCATCGCCGTTCGCACCCCATATGCTCAGGAGCGCGTCCAAACTATTCTGGCAAACTTCCCGCATCAACCCCGCATTGCTGTTCGCCCCGAATGGTATTTCGAGTTTTAGACCCTTATGAGCCACATCCAACTCCAAACCGGCGACTTGCTCCAGGCGCCCGCTCAGGCTCTGGTCAACACCGTCAACTGCGCGGGCGTGATGGGCAAAGGCATCGCCTTGCAATTCGAGCGGACTTTTCCGGCCAATACCCGCGCTTATAAAGCCGCTTGCAAAGCCAAAACACTGCGACCCGGCGACGTGTTGCCGGTGCCGATTCACCCCGAAATTGGGCGCGACCTGCCGCACTACATCCTCAATTTCGCCACCAAAGATCACTGGCGTAGCCCGTCGCGCCTCGAATGGATCGAAACCGGACTTTGCCAACTCGTCTCCCATGTCCAAAAGCACGGCCTCACCTCCATCGCCATTCCACCGCTCGGTTGCGGCAATGGCGGCCTCCAATGGGAAGTCGTGCGCCCGCTTATAGAAGCTGCGTTCGCCCCTTTAACCAATGTCCAGGTCTGGATCTTTGCGCCCGAAGGCGCCCCTGTTGCCGCGCAAATGGCCCGCGCGTCCAAAGCGCCGCGCCTCACCCAGACCGCGGCGCTTTACATCCGGCTTTTGGCCCGCTACAGTGTGATTGACCTGCAATTTTCCTTACTTGAGCTGCAAAAGCTCGCTTATTTTTTGCAGGAAGCAGGCGAACCGCTTCGGTTGCGCTTTGAAAAGCGAACTTACGGCCCCGCCGCGCGTGAGCTTTATCCGATGCTACGCACTTGGGAAGGCCATTGGACGCTTGGTTTTGGCGACGGCACTGGTGGCCCTAACGCGCCCATGCACCTCAAATCCGAAATCATCGAAGCCGCCGACGACTTCCTGAGGCAAAATCCCGCGCCCGACAGCGAAGGCCACGTTCACGAAGTGCTGACTCTCATCGAAGGTATGGACACTGCCCTCGGTTTGGAACTGCTCGCCTCAATTCACTGGGTCGCGCGCCATAACCCCGCCGCCGCCGCCGATTGGCAGGTCGCTCTGCACGACGTTCGTGCCTGGAACCATCACAAAAAGCAGACTTTTCGCGCCGAATGGGTCGAAATCGGTTGGCAGCAATTGCAAACTCACGGCTGGCTCGAAAACCTTTCGCCCGCTTGAAAACGAAAACCCGCCTTTTCCCCGATCGGCGCCCACGTGATAACGCCGCGCCGTTTGAGGTCAGTCGTAAAGGCGTTTTAAGTGAGACAGACGCTAAACTCCGCTCCATGAGTCAAATCGTCGAAAACATCACGAATGGGTGGAAAGACGCCCTGAAAAGCGGCGACAGCGTGCGAAAAGAAACGCTTTCAAGTCTGCGCGCCGCCATCAAAAAAGCCGAAATCGACGCGCGGACGGGAACAGAACTCGATGAAACCGCGCGTCAAGGCATTATCGACAAAGAAGCCAAAAAGCGGCGCGAAAGCATTGAGGAATACACCAAAGCGAATCGAATCGACCTCGCGGACAAGGAAAAAGCGGAATTGGAGATCATTTCCGAGTTTTTGCCCGCGCAAATGAGCGACGACGAACTTTTGGCCATCGTGCGAGAGTGCATTGCCGAAGTCGGCGCGGCATCGCCCAAAGACATGGGAAAAGTGATGGGTGTTCTGGTGCCCAAAATCGCCGGGAAAGCCGACGGGAAAAAAGCGTCTAACCTGGTGAAAGAGCTTTTAAGCCAATGATTTATTCACCGCAAAGGCGCAAAGACGCAAAGATTTTTGAATTTCTTTGCGTCTTTGCGCCTTTGCGGTTCAATCTTCAACGAGGAAAATTTGCAAAAAACTGAAATTCAAGTCTCTGCGCCCGACATGGAAGTGGCGCGCTTGCTGCTGGGCACTAACGATGAAACGCGGCGGCTCATCGAAAAGGAGCTGCCGGTCACGATGCAACTGCGCGATGGCATCTTTTTCATCGCGGGCGACGAGGCTGAAGCGCAAAAAGCCGCGCATTTGGTGTCGGAACTGCTCGAAGTCGCGCAAAACAGTCGCAGTGGCGGGCGGGCGTTTTCCGCCTCCGATGTGCGCTATCTGGTGCGACAATCCAAGGGCGGGCAGAGCATGGAAGGCACCAAAAAGATGCTTTCCGACACCCTCGTGACGACCGAACGCGGCAAACCGATTGGGCCGCGCACGTCGGGCCAAAAAGAATACGTCGATGCGCTGCGAAACTCGGAGATGTGCTTTGCCATCGGCCCGGCGGGAACGGGGAAAACTTATCTCGCGGTCGCGGCGGCGGTCGCGGCGCTCAAAGAGAAGAAGGTCGCGCGGATTATTTTGACGCGTCCGGCGGTCGAAGCGGGCGAGCGATTGGGCTTTTTGCCGGGCGATTTGGAAGCGAAAATCGACCCGTATCTGCGGCCTTTGTATGACGCGCTCTACGATTTGCTCGATTTGGAGAAGGCGCAGAAGATGTTCGAGCGCAAAGTCATCGAAATCGCGCCGCTGGCGTATATGCGCGGGCGGACTTTGAACGATGCGTTCGTGATTTTGGATGAAGCGCAAAACGCGACCGGCGCGCAGATGAAAATGTTCTTGACGCGGCTCGGTTTTGGCTCGCGCATGGTCGTGACCGGCGACATTACTCAGACCGATCTGCCGCGCGGCGAGGAAAGCGGCCTCAAAGCCGCCGCGCGGATTTTGCCGGGCGTGAAGGGGATCGAGTTCGTGTATCTGGGCGCGGCGGACGTGGTGCGGCACAATCTGGTGCAACGGGTGATCGAGGCTTACGATAAGAACGAGAATCCGGAGCGGTTTTAAGTTCGGAAATTCCGCGCGGCGCGGCCCTCACCCGGCTCGCTAAGGCTCGCCACCCTCTCCCGCAAGCGGGAGAAGGGTTTGGGGAACTGCGCTGACTGAAACTTTTGCGCGGCACCAACTTTTTGCCTGACGAGAGACACCAAAAACCCTTCTCCCGCTTGCGGGAGAGGGTGGCGAGCTTTAGCGAGCCGGGTGAGGGCCGCAGCGAAGCGAGGACTCCCAAAGATGCCACAAACCCCCGCTCAACTCCGTCGCCAGCGAATCGCCCGCGCCCGCGAACTTCGCCAAACTCAGACCCTCTCCGAAAGCATTTTGTGGAAATTACTCCGCGACCGCCGTTTAGAAGGCTATAAATTTCGCCGCCAACACCCCATCGACCGCTTCGTCGCCGATTTCGCGTGCGCGGAATGCAAACTCATCATTGAATTGGACGGCAATTCGCATGACGACCGCATCGAACAGGACGCGGCGCGCGACGAGTTTTTGCGCCAGAACGGTTGGCATACACTGCGCGTTCGCAACACCGATTTGATGCACAACGGCAACGGCGTGATTTCAACTGTCCTGGATTTGGCAGCAACACGCTGAAATGATGACCTCGCCCGCCACTTCCCCCACTCCCACCGCGCCCGACGACGGGCGGTCGGAAGTGGCGCGCGCCGAAATGACCGCCGACACGCTCGAAGCGCTCGCCGTCGATACGCCGCTTTTGCCGCCGCGCGAGCCGCTTGGCGCCCAGATCGCGTCGTATTTCGGGCGCCATTTGATTCTGCTGTTTTGCGTGAGTTTCGGCTGTTTGTGGGCGATTTTGAGTTTGCCTTCGCCCTTTAATCGGCCCGATTTCGCGCCCGGCGACCTCGCGCCGCGCGATTATATCGCCCCGCAAAACGCGTTTGTGCCCGACCGCGCCGAAACCCTGCGCCGCCGCGCCGCCGCCGCCGCGCTCGTCACGCCCGCCTACGATCCGGCACCCTCGGCGCAGAGTCAGGCGCTTTATACGCTTCACGAAATCGCGGAAAAAAGCCGCCGCGCCGCCGCCGAATTGCGCGCTCCCCGGCCCAAAAACGGCGGCAGTCTGGTGGTTTTGCCGCCGGAAAAACGTTTCGAAGCGCGCGCCGGATGGCGGCCCGCGCCTTCGCTTTTGCCCACGTTGCGCGCCCTCCAACCCGCGCGCTGGGAAACGCTGGAAAGCGTCGCCGAAGACGCGGTGAAAAACGCTTATCTCAAGGGGCGCATCCGCTCCGATGTGGGCGAAGATTTGGTCACCTTGCGCCCGGTTCTGCGGCGCCAGATCGCGCAGAATAGCGCCTCCTACCCGATTGTCGAGGCGCGTTTGTCCCTTCCCGAACGCGAAATCGCGCTGGGACTCTCCGCCGCTGCCGCTAAATTCCCTAACGTTGTGGTCAACCAGCGCGCCTCCGACGAGGCGCGCGCGCAGGCTTCGAGCGCGATTTTGCCGGTTTTTTTGCGAATCGCCGCCAACACGCCGCTGGTGCGCCAGGGCGAGCGCGTTACGTCCGAACAGTTCAGCCAGTTGCAGGAATTGGGTCTGGTTTCGCCGCGTTTTCGCCCGCTCGAAGCGCTCGCCAACGGCGCGCTGTGCCTGATTCTGGTTTTGGGCGCGGCGGCTTATCTGGCGCGCGCGCGGCGCGATCTGGTGGTGCGGCCCGCCGCTTTGTGGCTGGTGGCGACGGTTCCGATCCTGTTTTTGGGCGTGTTTCGCTTGTTTCTGGGCGTGCCGCACGCCGATTTCATGATGGTGCCGCTCGCCGCGACCGCCGCGATGCTACTCACCGTTCTCATCGACGCGCGCGTCGGACTGCCCGCCGGATTCGTGGTCGCGGCGCTGTGCGCTTTGATGGCGCGCTCCGAAGCCGGACTTTTTCTGGCCGCCACGCTTTCGGCGTGGATCGGCGCGCTTTCCGTCACCCAACTCGCCTCCCGATTCGCGCTGCTGCGCGCGGTGACGCTGCTGACGATTTCCAACGCGATTCTGGCCTTTGCGCTCGGCATTTTGCGGGAAAGCGGTGCCGAGGAACTGCTGTCCAGCGCGGCGTGGAGCGCGATTGCCGGTGCCGGTTCGGTCGTGGTGATGGCGGGACTGGCGATTTTTCTGGAACGGCCTTTCGGCATCACCTCGCACCTGCGTTTGCTCGAACTTTTGGCGCCCGACGAGACGGTGATTCGCCGCATGCAGCTCGAAGCGCCCGGCACTTACACCCACTCGATGACGGTCGCAATTTTGGCCGAAAGCGCGGCGAAAAGCGTGGGCGCCGACCCGCTTTTGTGCCGCGTCGCCGGTTTATATCACGACATCGGCAAGCTGCGCCGCCCGCACTGCTTCATCGAAAACCAGAGCGGCGACAACATCCACGACCGCCTCACGCCCGGACTTTCCGCGCTGCTCATCAAAGCGCACGTCAAAGACGGTTTGGAACTGGGCCGCGTGATCCGGCTTCCCGCGCCGGTTTTGGATGTCGTCGCCTCGCATCACGGCACCTCGCTGATCGCCTATTTTTACCATCGCGCGCGCAAAATCGCCGAAATTGAAGGCGTTGAAGTCAGCGAAACGACGTTTCGTTATCCCGGCCCCAAACCCGAATCGCGCGAGGCGGCGATTGTGATGCTCGCCGATGCCATCGAAGCGTCGGCGCGCAGTCTGCCGCAAATTACGCCCGAAATTTTGCAAAATCACGTTCACAATCTGATCGCAGCCAAAGTTTCCGAAGGCGAACTCAGCGAGTGCGATCTCTCGCTCAAAGACCTGCAAAGCGTGCGCGACGCTTTCAGCGGCGTCTTGCGCGGCGTTTTGCATGGCCGCATCGCCTATCCCGACAGCGCCGAACTTTCCGGCCAACTCGAATCGTCGGGCGATTGGGTGCGTCACACGCTGGGCGACGAACCCAGGTCGCGCGGCGCGACGCGCGACGCGGCGCGCGGCGGGCAACATCCGCTGCGCCGCGCCGAGGACAAACCCGCAAAAGTCGCCGCCACTTCGAAAAAGCGGCAAAATAAAGAGCGGCGCGCTCAAGCGGCTTCCAAACAGGCATCTGCGCCCGGCGATTCTCACTCGCAAACCGAACTGGGCACGCAAATCGAGGTGTCCTCGCAAAACGGCGCCGCGCCCGATGCCCCAACCGAATCCAATTCCGGCGCGCGCCGCTGTTTCAACCTTCCCCTTCATGCACCCCGCAACGGAACCTCCACCGGACAAAACCACGCCTCCAACTCTGTTTCAGGTCGAACTGAGCCTGAGTTGGAGCCGCGCCGCGCGCCAATATCTGCCCGACCCGAAAATGGCGCCGCAAATCAAGAAAACCATTCGAATGGCGCTGCAAACGGCGCTGCAAATGGCGCCTCCGCTCTTCCCGGCGCTGCGGAAACCGCTGCGGAATAGGGCGCAGGCTCCAACTCTTGCCGTCGATTTTTCTCTCGTGGACGACGCCAAAATCCATGCCCTCAACCGCGATTATCGCGGCAAAGACCGGCCTACCGACGTGCTGTCTTTTGCGCTGTGGGAAGAAAACGACGATTTTCCGTTGCCCGCTTGTGGCGAAGAGATCGCACTGGGCGACATCGTGATTTCGACCCAGACCGCAGCGCGCCAGGCGCGCGAACAAAATCACTCCTTCGAGCGAGAAATCGCCTTTTTGACGATTCACGGCGCGCTGCATCTGCTCGGCTACGATCACGGACGCGACAGCGCACGCCGCGCCATGTTCGCGCGCCAGGACGCGATTTTCGAGGCGGTTTTTAGGGGTTAGAAAGCAGAGGTTAGAGTGTGTATAGAAACTCTGATTCACTCGTGAAAATTGCAATTTCGTCATCCTGAGCCTGCGAAGGATCTCCAGTTGCTGCCTCGAAATCGAAATTGCGATGCGAGATCCTTGGCAGGCTCAGGATGACAAACCGCCACTTTTCGGCGTGATTTAAGACTTTCTGCACACACTCTTAGAAATGAGTCTTCTAACCTCTACTTTCTAAGCTCTCTTTTATGTTGATATTTCTCGCCGTGGTGTGCGGCTTGATCGAGGCGATCTTCACCGCGCTCGAAGTGGCATTGGGAACGGTGTCGCGCGCGCGACTGCGCGCGCTTTCGATGCCGCCACGCGAAAGTGACGCCCATTCGCCCGCCAATGCGCGCCGCGCCGCGCGCGCGCTCGAACTCGCCGATGCGCCCGCGCGCCTCGCGCTGCTTTTCATCACCGTCACCTCGCTTTCGCTGTGGATCTCCGCCACGTTTTTGACGTGGAGCGCGCTCTCGCAAAGTTGGCAAGGGTGGATTTTGCCGACCTCGCTCGGCGTTTTGCTCTTCGTGGCCGAGGTTTTGCCGCTTCAAATCGCGGCGCGCCACGCCGAATTCATTGCGATTCGCGGCGCCGCTTTGGTCGCAATTGCACTCAAAATTCTCTCGCCGATCACCTGGGTTGTGGGCGGCATCGCTTATGGCGTGGCGCGTTCGATGGGAAGCGGCAAGGACGCCACGCCCAACGTCACCCAGGGCGAACTTCGCACCGCGCTCGCCGCTGCCGAGGAATCGGGCGCCATCGAAAGCGATGAGCGCGCGCTCATCGAAGGCGCGATGGATTTCCGCGACAAAATCGTCGGCGAAGTCATGACGCCGCGCATCGACATCGTGGGCATTTCCGCCGCCGCGACGCTACCCGAATCGCTCGAAATCGCGCTGCGCGAAGGCCATTCCCGGATGCCGATTTACGATGGCACGCTCGACAAAATCGTCGGAATCCTGGCCATCAAAGATCTGCTGCCGCCTCTCAAAAACGCGCTCGAAACCCAGAATTCGAGCCAGAAAACGGCGCGCGACGTGGCAAGGCCCGCCTATTTCGTCCCGCAAAACAAGAAAATCGCCTCGACTTTGGAAGAACTGCGCCGCCAGCGCACTTTGCTCGCGGTCGTGGTCGATGCCGATGGCGGCACCGCCGGGCTGGTGACTTTGGAAGATCTGCTCGAAGAGCTGGTCGGCGAAATTCAGGACGAATACGACCTCGAAGAACCCGCGCTGCGCCCCATCGAAGGCGAAACCGCCGCGTTTTTGTGCGACGCCTCGACGCCGGTGCGCGAATTCGGGCGCGGCTGGAGCCAACAATTCGGCTTTGGCGCCACGCTGCGCGGCCAGGGCGGAACTCCCGCCTCGCCGGGCCAATCTTTGGCGTCACTGGCGCTCGAACTCTTCGAAAACGTGCCCCAAATCGGCGACCAAATCCGCGCCGGAGACGCGCTCGCCCAAACGCCGGATATTCGCGCCCATTTCGTTTTGCAGATGGAGGTCACCAAAATGGAAGGCCCGCGTATTGAAGAAGTGAAAATTGTGGCGCGGGGCGAGTAATGTAATTACGGTAGTGGTCAAATGCGGAGGGACAACGAACCGCGAGCGTGAGCGACCGGCTCTTGTTATGAACGTCCAAGCACAGCCGGTCG
>JAABUN010002211.1_pt1 | contig 36036 bp, 32 predicted proteins | sample 5559311 | NCBI WGS metagenome assembly JAABUN01 (sample SAMN10711877, study PRJNA513370) | rock metagenome | isolation source: Antarctica rocks | place: Antarctica: Victoria Land, Siegfried Peak sud | reverse complement strand
GTGCAGCGGGCCGTGGCGTGGCTGGACGCCCGCACCCCGGCGGATGTGCTTCGCATCTCCGGCGTGCAGTCGTCCAAGTTCGATTGGCTACCTACTTAGTGCCGTCATCGTCGCTACTCTCCCCGCATCGCGCTCCGCATGGGAACACGATCTGTCTCTCGCGTACTTCAGTACAATTTAAACGCGACCGCAGCGAAAATGTTACGCGGCGTGTCGCTCCGCCCGCACCCGCCACGCGACGAAGGCGGCGATCAGGGCGACATTCAGGGCCGAGAGGATCACCGCAAGGTCGAGCGGGCCGAGTGCGGGAGGCGTCAGCGGCTCGCCGCGCAGCCCGTAGAACAGCACGAGGTTGAGGTTCGCCCCAAGGGCGACAAGCGCGAAGGCGACGCGCCCCGAACGGTCCCCCGTTTCCGCCGCCAGCACCGCCGCGAGGATGATCGCCGGGAACAGGTGGTTCTCGTGAACGCCCGTGTTCAGGGCGAAGTACGCGAGATACCCCGCGAGCGACCAGCCGACGGCCCGCACAAAGGTCGGCGTGCCGCGTGCGAGGCGGGAGAGCGCGAAGGCGTACGCGGCGGCGAACAGCAGTTTCGGGGGCAGGGTCAGTGCCGGGTCGGTGCTCTGGATGGTGCCGCGACCGGGCCACGCGGCGGGGGCGAAGGTGTGCAGCAGTTGCGTGAGCAGCCAGTTCGCGTTCAGGGCATTCGCGCTCAGGAACCGCTCGCCCATCCCCTTGACGAGCGACGCGAGCACGGGGAACCCGAACACGAGCAGCGCGATGCCCGCCAACGCCGCGCCGGGGAGCAGCAAGGCCGCGAGGCGGGGAACGACCTCACCCCCCATCCGCCCAGAGGACACCCGCCTCTCCGCTCGACGGAGAGAGGGAGCAAATGCGGGAAGATACAAACGTTTGTAATACGCCGCGATCTTGCCGTGCGTCACCCCTTCTCCGCTTGACGGAGAGGGGGCAGGGGGGTGAGGTTCCCCCGCCATCCGCACCGCCGCGAGCAGCAGCGGCGGCGCGAGGATCGCGGCCTGCCACTTCACGAGGCAGGCGAGGGCGAGGCAGAGCGAGAATGCCGCCCATTGCCGCCCGCGCAAGGCCCATAATGCCCCCACGAGCGGCGGCGCGAAGTAGATGTCGGTGTAGCCGAGGGCCATCGCGTTCGGCAGGAGCGCGAGCGTGGTCGCCGCCGTCAGGAGGGCGTCCCGCGTCATCCACAGGAGCATCGCCGCCGTGAGGGCGACGAACAGCAGCAGCGATCCCTTCAGGGCGGCGAAGTCGCTCAACCGGAGGGTGTCGCCGGTTCTGTCCGCCGCCGCGAGGATGGCGAGGGTGAGCGGTGGGTACTGATCGGGAATAGTCGCGTAGGCGTCCACGAGGCCATACGCCCGCACGTTGTTCATCCACTTCAGCTTGCGATCCACGTCGCCCGTGCCGTAGTAGGTGAACAGCCCGACCGCGAGCAGCAGCACGCCCGCGAGGGCCGCGACGCCCGCCGCGAGGCGCAACCGGGGCGCATTTCGTCGCACGAACGCCGCGCTCGCGGCCCGCCGCCACAGGCTCGGTGCGCCCGCCGCCCCGAACGGCAATGCGAGGGCGACAGCACCGCACAGGGCCGCGAGGTAGGCACTACCGAGTAGCCATAGGTAGTACGCGCTCCGGTCTATCTCGCCGATGCTCAGGAGCAGGGCGGTCGCCGCGAGCATCGCTGCTGCGCCCGCCCCCGCCGCGAGCACCGCTGCATATCCCATCAGCCGAGATGTGATGCCCCGCCCTGTCAGTACGCGAGACCCCGCTACGCCTACCGCCGCGAGCAGCAGGGCGAGCGGCGCGACGCCGTAGAGCCATGCGCGGCGGGCAATCGTGCTCCACGCCTCGGAACGGTCGAGCGAGACGGAGCGCACCATCACGGCGAGAGTACGCCCGTCGTCGGGGCGCGGGGCGATGGCGGCGGCGGAAACGAGCGCGACGCGCAGCAGCGGCGTGTCGGAACGCGGCACGCGCAACCGGAACTGCGCGAAGTCGTACCGCGCCGGATCGGGCCGCACCGTGCCGATCTCGCGCCCGTTCACGCGCACGGAGACCGGAGTATCCGGCCCGCCCACGGTGGCGGCGGAGCGCAGATCGAGCACGAGCGTGAGCGGCTTGCGGCTGGCGAGGTCGAAGGCGGCAGTCGCTTCCCGGTCCGCCCAGACGTAGGTGTTGCCGAGGGCGTCCCGCTCCGGGGCGTAGAAACCCGCCATGTCGCGCTGCGTGGCGAGACCGGCGGGCATGAGCGTCTCGACTGGCATCGGCTGCACCCGTGCGAGCAGGAGCAGCACGACCGCCCCCGCGAGCAGGGCGACCGCCCACGCGGACGCGGTGCGTGCGGGCGCGAACGCACCCTGCGCCGTGCGCGTGTTCGCCGTTTCCGCCCCGCGCACGGCTCGTGTCCCCATCGCGTCGCCCCCTCGGTGACTCTCCCGGAAATCCCGGTGCATGATAGCCGATTTCCGCCCGCACGATGCGGGGTGATACACTGCCGATATAACCGACACGTAGGAGGGAACGCGCAATGGAGACACGGACCGCCGCCACCGTGGACGACCTCTGGTCCGTAGAGGGCAAGGCCGAACTTGTCGGCGGGAGGATCGTCGTGTCGGACGGAGTGGGCGAGGAACACGGGCGCATCACACAGAACATCGAACTGTCGCTCGTTCGCTACGAGGACGAATACGAGTACGGCTACGCGCTGCCCGATCCGGTCGCGTTCATCGTGGACATACCGGGACGGCAATCGTTCAGCCCGGACGTGGCGTTCGTGGAAGAGTTGGGCGAACACCCCGAAAACTTCCACGTCGGGCCGCCGCTGTTCGCGGTCGAGGTGCGCTCCAAGAACGACCACGGGCCGAAGGCCGACCGCGAGTATGCCGACAAGCGGCGCGACTACTTCGCGGCGGGGACGCTCGTGGTCTGGGACGTGAACCCGCGCACGCGCATCGTCGCCTCGTATCGCCGCGACGACCCGGAGCATCCGACGCTGTTCCGGGCGGGCGACACGGCGGACGCGGAACCGGCGGTGCCGCACTGGCGCATTTCCGTGGATCGGCTCTTTCGCATCCGCCGCGACCGCTAACGTTGGCCGGGGGCATGAACACATGACCAGTAACCCGAATCTCACCGACACCACAAGGACACGCCTGCTCCTCTCGTGTGGCCTCATCGTCGGCCCGCTGTTCGTCCTCGCGTTTCTGATCGAGGGTGCGACCCGCGACGGCTACAATCCTCTCCGCCATCCGATCAGTTCGCTCTCGATTGGCGACTCCGGTTGGATGCAGATCGCCAATTTTGTCGTCACCGGCTCCCTGACGCTCGCGTTCGCCGTCGGGTTGCGCCGCACGCCCCGGCCCGTCGGTGGCTCGGTCTGGGTGCCGCGCCTAGTCGGATTGGTCGGCGTCGGGCTGATCGGTGCCGGATTCTTCGTCACCGATCTGGTGTATGGCTATCCTACGGATGCCCCCCTTGCGCTCGCACAATTCAGCATTCACGGACGGCTCCACAGCCTTTTCTCGACCCCGGTATTTGTCGGCCTGCCCGCCGTCTGTTTCGTGTTCGCCCACCGGTTTGCCGCGTCGGGCGAACGTGGCTGGGTTGCCTACTCGGTCTTCACCGCCCTCGCCATGCTGGCGACGTTCGTGCTCGCGGGGGCGGGGTTCACGCAATTTCCCGGTTTCCGGGGGATCGCCGGGGTGTTGCAGCGGTCGTCGCTCATCATCGGCTTCGCGTGGATAACGCTGCTTGCCGCTCGGATGAGCACGCCCGGAATGCACACGGTGCATGTCGTTGTCCAGTGAATCTGTCACTCTAAGGGGTCAGTGATTGTGTCCCGTCGCTGTCGGAACCCTTGCCGCCACGGATGGGCTGCTTCCCGTTTCGCCTCTGGTTTCGCTACAGTCACGTTCGCGTGTGGTGCCGAAGCGATCTGTGCGACGGTGTCCGTCGCGCTCCCCGGTATCGCGGGCGGGCGGCGTCCGCCCCGCGCCCGCAACACCGGGGCTTCAAGGGGTGCGGGGGTGGTCAGGAGAGACTGCCCCGCGTAGACCACCGCGAGCGACCCGTCGAGGTGTTCCCGCACCTCGACCACGGCCCGCGCCCACGACTGCCGCACGCGGGTAGGCAGCAGTTGCAGGCGGTGGTCGCCCGGACGCACCGTGTTGTCCATGCCCACCGTGCGCTGGTACTTGAAGCAGAAATGGGCGGCAAGGTCGGTGTCCGGTGCGAGCGGGCGGTAGCAGGGGGCGTCGTCTGCCGCAGGCACACGGAAGCGGGCGTTGAAGTCGGGGAGAAAGGTCGCTAGCACGGCGTTTGCGTCCGTCATCGTCGTCGCTCCTGCCAGCCGTAACGCGCTGACGAGGCGATCTTGCAAGGTACCGAACAACCGCTCCACCCGCCCTTTCGCCTGCGGGCTGTGGGCAGCAATCGCCGCGATCCCCAGTGCGTCCAAAAGGCGTCCGAACTGCGTCGGTTCCCGTTGCCCCGCCAGTTGTTCCGCCACGGTTGCGGTATGGGCGGGGACACGAAAGATGCTGCGACGGTCGTGGTACACCGCGAGGGGGCGTCCGTGGGTGGTGACGATCTGCCGCAGCAGGAGCATGTAGCCGTGGGTGTCCTCCGCTGTGCGGAACAGGGCTGCCAGCACCACGCCCGTGGCGTCGTCAATCGCCGCGAACAGCGTCAGGCGCGGGCCACGTTCTTCGAGCCACCGATGCACGCTGGCATCGATCTGCACCAGTGCGCCCGCGTGCGCCCGCCGTTCGCGTCGCCCGCGTGCGGCGGCGGGACGACGGGTGCGCGGACTGGGGATCCCGTGCGCTCCCAGAATGCGGCGCACGCTTGAACGGGAAAGGGCGATCCCTTCCGTATCGCCGAGTTGCTCGGTGAACTGCTGCTGATTGAATCCCGCGTACTTGCCCGTTGCCAATACCCGCACCCGCTGCCGTGTCTCCTCAGCCACGGTATGAGCGGGCTGCCTGCCCCGATTGCCATGCACCACCGCCACCACGCCGTCCCGCCGAAACCCCGCCAGTAGCCGCCGCACCTGTCGCTCCGACCGTTGCATCTGCACGGCAGCCTCCGCTACCGTGATCGTCCCGCTCACCACTTGCGTGAGGAGGATCACCCGTCGCTGTTCGTGTTGGTTCATCGTCACGTTCTCCATGACGTGACATTTTCACTGAACGCTTCGCGCATGACGTAATCATAGAACGCCCACACGGTGCATTGACAACCGCCGCGACGCCTGCTACCTTGTCTGCGGCAAGGACGGGGAGCAGTACGCGAGCGAATGTGTAGCCAGCGAACCGGGTGGGCGGTGCGAACCCGGTGGCACATCGAGCGGAACCTCGCCCCGGAGCCGTGGCGGCGAACTTCGAGTAGCCGTTGCCGGGTACGCCCGTTACCGCGTCGCGCAGTGGCATGTCCCGCTTTGTATGAGGCGGTGAGGCGTGCGTCTGCAAGAGGGGTCGCGCTTCGCCGTTCTCATGAACATGGGTGAGCGCGGCAACGTGGGTGGTACCGCGAGCAGAAACGTCTGCCCGTCCCGCATTACAGCGTGGGGCGGGTTTTTTGTTGCGTGCCGAGGGCGGAGATGGCGGGAAGGGGGCGTTTCCGGTGGAATGGTTCGACCGCGCATTGTTGCCAGACACCCTTACGCGGCCTGGAAACGGGCCACGAGCGGACGGAGCCACGCCACACGAAAGGACGCATATTCGATGATTGACGCGAACGATACCCCCGTACCCACGGCACCGACCCACACGAACGACCGCGTGTACATCTTCGACACGACGCTGCGCGACGGCGAGCAGTCCGCCGGGGCAAGCATGACGGTCGCCGAAAAATTGGAAGTGGCGGACGCCCTCGTGCGCTTGGGGGTGGACATCATCGAGGCCGGCTTCCCCATCGCCAGCCCCGGCGACCTCGATGCGGTGCGGCAGATCGCCCGCCGTGTTAAGGGAACCGTCGTCTGTGGCCTCGCCCGCGCCCTGAAGCCGGACATTGACGCCGCGTGGGAGGCACTGCGCGACGCCGAGGAGCCGCGCATCCACACCTTCGTCAGCACCAGTGCGATCCACTTGCAGCACCAGATTCGCAAGTCGCCGGAGCAGGTGATGGAATTGGCGGTGGGGGCGGTGCGCTACGCCAAGTCGTTCGTGAGCAATGTCGAATTCAGCGCGATGGATGCGACGCGCTCGGAGCCTGCGTACATGGCCCGCGTCTTCTCGGCGGCGATTGCGGCGGGGGCGACGACGCTGAACGTGCCGGACACCCTCGGCTACACCACGCCGGAGGAGCACGCCGCCCTGTTCCGCTACCTGATGGCCCACACCGACGGGGCGGAAAAGGTGATCTGGTCGAGCCACTGCCACGACGACTTGGGCCTCGCCACCGCGAACACGCTGGCGGCCATCGGTGCCGGTGTGCGGCAGGTGGAGGTGACGATCAACGGCATCGGCGAGCGGGCGGGCAACACCTCGCTGGAAGAGATCGTCATGGCCCTGCGCACGCGGCACGACCAGTTCGGCGGCGTGGACACCCGCGTGCGCTCGGAGTATCTCGTCAATACGTCGCGGGTCGTCAGCCGCGCCAGCAGCATCGTGGTGCAGCCGAACAAGGCCATCGTGGGGCAGAACGCCTTCGCCCACGCTTCGGGCATCCATCAGGACGGGCAGGTGAAGCATCAGGCGAACTTCGAGATCATGACGCCGCAAACGGTCGGCTGGGAGCGCAGTGCCATTGTCTTGTCGAAGCACAGCGGGCGGGCGGGCTTCCGGGCGCGGCTGGCGGAACTGGGCTACACCCTCGAACCGGAGCAGGTCGAGCACGCCTTCACGCGCTTCATCGCCCTGTGCGACGAGAAGAAGGACGTGAGCGAGGACGATGTGGTCGCCCTGATCGAGAACGAACTCGTGCTGCCGCCCGACGGCTATACCCTCCAAAGCTGGCATGTGTACACGGGCGGCGAGGGGCGGGCGACGGCGAGCGTGGCGGTGGTCGTGGACGGCGTGCCGCGCCTCGCGGAAGTGGCGGGCAAGGGGCCGGTGGAGGCGTTGTTCTCCGCCATTGACGAGGCGACGGGGACGAAGTTCCAACTATCGGCGTTCACGATGGACGCGGTGACGAGCGGCATTGACGCGCAGGCGACCGTGCGCGTGCGCATCGTGGGCAACGACGGCAAGGTCTACGGCGGGCAAGGGCTGCACACGAACATCCTCGCGGGCAGTGCGCTGGCGTACATCGCCGCCATCGCCCGCGCCACGCGCACCACCCGCGCCGCGCATCAGGCGGCATTGGTATAAAATAGAGGGAAAGTTGAACCGCCAAGACGCCAAGACGCCAAGGGGGAAAGGGTCGGTACTCATAGGGGGCGAGGGAAACACACGATCCTATCTCGCTTCATTTCCTTGAATTCTTGGCGTCTTGGCGTCTTGGCGGTTAATTCTTCGGTTTCGGGAAGGACGGATGCGCATGACGGTACCGATGACGATGACGGAGAAGATCATCGCCCGACACGCGGGCATGGAGAGCGTGCAGGCGGGCGATCTGGTGGACGTGTCGGTTGACTTGGTGATGGCGAATGACGTGACGGCCCCCATCGCCATCCGCGAGTTCAAGCGCACGGGGCTGGCGCACACCTTCGACCCCAAAAAGGTGGTGATGGTCCCCTCGCACTTCGCCCCCGCGAAGGACCTGTTCGCGGCGCGGAACTGCGAGATCATGCGCACCTTCGCATTGGAGGAAGGCTGCGTCTACTTCGAGATCGGGCGCGGCGGCATCGAGCACGTCATCCTGCCGGACAAGGGCTTCTGCCGCCCCGGCGACCTCATCATCGGCGCGGACTCGCACACCTGCACGTACGGGGCGTTGAACTGCTTCAGCACCGGCATGGGCAGCACCGACATCGCCGCCGCGATGGCGACGGGCGCGACATGGCTGAAGGTGCCGGAGACGATCAAGATGGTCTACAAGGGCAACCTGCCGCCGTACGTCGGTGGCAAGGACCTCGTGTTGCGCACCATCGGCACGCTCAGCGACGACGGGGCGCGGTACATGGCGATTGAATTCACGGGGCAGGCGATCCACGACATGCCCATCGAGGGGCGCCTGACGATGGCGAATATGACGATTGAAGCCGGCGGCAAGAACGGCATCATGCCCTTCGACGAGAAGACCCGCGAATGGCTCAAGGGCCGCACCGACGTGCCATACGAACCCGTGGAAGCCGACGCCGACGCGAAATACGCCCGCGTGATCGAGTTCGATTGCTCGGAGATGGAGCCGCAAGTCGCCGCTCCGTACCTGCCGTCGAATGTCCACCCGGTCAGCGACCTGTTCGGCACGAAGATCAATCAGGTGGTGATCGGCTCCTGCACGAACGGGCGCATGAGCGACCTGCGCCTCGCGGCGGAGATTCTCGGCGAGCACCGCATCCACGACGGCGTGCGCTGCATCGTCATCCCCGGCTCGCAGGAGGTCTACATTCAGGCGATGCGCGAGGGGCTGGCGGAGAAGTTTGCGATGGCGGGTGCCGTGTTCAGCACCGCGACGTGCGGCCCCTGCCTCGGCGGCTACATGGGCGTGGCGGACGAGCAGGACGTGATCGTTTCGACCACGAACCGCAACTACCGGGGGCGCATGGGCCACGTCGAGGCGCAGGTGTACCTCGCTAACCCCGCCGTGGCGATGGCCTCCGCGATCACGGGGCGCATCTGCGACCCGCGTGAGATCAAGAACTAGGGGATGGTGTGCGGGGTCGGGGCGTCGGGATAGCACGCAATGGAGGGGTGCATTTGGCTATCGAGAAAGTCAACCTCGCCGCGAAGTTCGCGCTGTTCGCGGCGCAGTGGTCGCCGAAAGTCGTCGGTGAGGTGAACGACTTCCACGTCAAGCTTGTGAAGGTGCAGGGCGGTTTCGTCTGGCACCACCACGAGACGGAGGACGAGTTGTTCCTCGTGGTGCGCGGGCAACTGCGGATGCAGTTCCGCGACCGCGAGGTGACGGTGGAGGAAGGCGAGTTCGTCGTCGTGCCGCACGGCGTCGAGCACCGCCCGTTCGCCGACGACGAGTGCCACATCCTGCTGTTGGAGCCGAAGACCACGCTGAATACCGGCACCGAGCGCGGCGAACGCACCGCCGAAGTCGAGTGGGTTTGAACGTAGTCGTCGGTTATCAGTGAAATGCAGTTCGCGTATTTCCCCGACGACCGACGACCGACGACTACCGAACGGAGTGAAGCATGACCACGGAACTGAACGGCTACGCATGGACATTCGGGGTCAGCATAGACACCGACGTGATTATCCCGGCCCGGTACCTGACCGCGAACACCGCCGAAGAACTCGGCAAGCACGCGATGGAGGACATTGACCCGAACTTCGCCAAGACGGTGCGGGCGGGCGATGTGATCGTGGCGAAGGCGAATTTCGGCTGCGGTTCCTCCCGCGAACACGCGCCGATGGCCCTGCGCGGGGCAGGCGTCTCGTGCGTGATCGCGGAGAACTTCGCCCGCATCTTCTTCCGCAACTCGATCAACATCGGCCTGCCGGTGTTGGAGTGTCCCGAAGCCGCCGAGCGCGTGCAACCGGGCGACGAGGTGCATGTGGACCTGACCACGGGGAAAATCTGGAACGCCACGCGCCAGGAGGGGTACACCGCCTCCCCGTACCCGCCCGCTATCATGGAGATCATCGCGGCGGGCGGCCTCATCAACTCGATCAAGAACAAGATCGCCGCGCAGAAGGCCGCCGGGGAAGCCGCCGCCGCGTCCGCCGAACTCGTCACGGAAGGAGCCACCGCATGACCGATTACCGCATCCTCTGCCTGCCGGGTGATGGCATCGGCCCGGAGATCATGACCGAGGCTCGCAAGGTTCTGGCAGCCGTGGGCGAACGGTTCGGGCATCAATTTCGCCTCACCGAGGGGTTGGTCGGCCTCGCCGCTATCGAGGCGTACGGCGTCGCCATCCGTCCGGAAGAACTGGCGGCGGGCCATGCAAGTGATTCGATCCTCTTCGGGGCGGTCGGCGGGGCGGGGCAGGATGTTGCGGGCAAGACGCGCCCGGAACAGGCGATCTTCGGCCTGCGCAAGGAGTACAACCTCTTCGCCAACCTGCGACCCGTCAAGGTACAGCCCGCCCTCGCGCAAGCCTCGCCCGTGAAGCCGGAAATCCTGCGCGGCGTGGACATGATTATCGTGCGCGAACTGACGGGCGGGCTGTACTTCGGCTCCCCGAAGGAGCGGCGCATCGCCCACGACGGCACCCGCTCCGCCGTGGACACGATGTTCTACACCGAAGGCGAGATCGAGCGCATCGTGCGTCTCGCGTGCGACCTCGCCGTTACGCGGCGCGGCAAGGTGACGAATGTGGATAAGGCGAATGTGCTGATGACCAGCCGCCTCTGGCGCGAGGTGGCGCACGAGGTCGCGGACACCTACAACGGCAAGATCGAGATGGACGACCTGCTCGTGGACGCCGCCACGATCTCGCTCATCCGCGAGCCGCGCCGCTTCGACGTGATTGTGACTGAGAACACCTTCGGCGACATCCTCTCGGACGAGGTCGCGGTGCTCGCCGGGTCGCTCGGCGTGCTGCCGTCGGCGTCGCTCAATGGGCAACCGCCGACGCGCCCCGGCACGCCCGCGTCGCTGTTCGGGCTGTATGAGCCGATCCACGGCACCGCCCCGGATATCGCGGGGCGCGGCATCGCCAACCCGCTCGGCATGATCCTCTCCGCTACGATGATGCTCCGCACCTCGTTCGGGCTTGCGGAGGAAGCGGACGCCGTGGAGGTCGTCGTCAACGACATGCTGGCGAGCGGCGACAGCACGCCCGACCTCGGCGGGACGCTGCGCACGACCGACGTGGGCGACCGCGTCGCGGCGGGCGTGCGCGACTGGGGCAACGAGCCGCCGTACGGTCGCTTCCGCGATAGCCCGGTGCTGCAAACGACGTAGGGAGACCTCACCCCCCTGCCCCCTCTCCGTCAAGCGGAGAGGGGGAGCAAATGCAGGGAACGTCGAAGGCTTCGTGCAACGCCTCGATGCTGCAATGGTTCTCCCCTCTCCTGTACTCAGGAAAGGGGGCAGGGGGTGAGGTTCCCCTCTCCTACGTCTCCCACGATGGGACGACTTCCTCGCCGTTCGGCTTCAAGAAGCGCATCCCGGTGGGCGAGAGGTACAGCCACTCCCCCGTGGTGTCGCCCGCGTTTCGCACCTGATGCAGAGTGTGCGCGGGGACGACGAGAAGATCGCCCGGTGCGAGTTGCACCGATTCCTCGCCCACCGTCACGGTGACGACGCCTTGCCGGATGAGCATCACCTCCTCGCGGTCGTGCATGTGCGGCGGGTTGAAGCCCCCCGGTTCCTGCTCCTGCCGCACCACGCTCACCTCGGTCGCGCCGCCCGCCCGCGTCACGAGGCCGTTGGTGCGGTTGCCGTTCGGGGATGTCACGAGGGCTACGTCGTTCTCATGTACAATCAGCACGGGTTGCTCCTCTCTCGTTGCGTGGTGGGGCGTCACCATGCGGAAGGTAAGCCGGACTGTCTAAATGTAAGGCTACCTGTCTACTTTGTCAAGGGGGGCCGAGTGATGCCGTCTTCCCCACCCTCTCAACCGGGCGTGAGCCGCGAGCAGATCGCCGAACTGCGCCAGCAGCACATCGGGCGGCTGTTCCTGCGGGCGCATCGGGCGTACAGCGAGCGGGCGGTGGAGCGGCTGCACGACCGTGGGCATGATAGCCTGACGCTCGCGCACACCGCACTGCTCGCCAACCTCGATGCGGGCGGCACACGGGTGACGACGCTCGCACGGCGGGCCGGGATGACGAAGCAGAGCATGGGGCAGTTGGCACTCGACCTCGAACGGCACGGGTACATTGCCCGCGCCGCCGATCCCGACGACGGGCGGGCCACGCTCGTCACCTTCACTGAACAGGGCTGGCAGTTCTTGCGCGATGCCTACGACCTGAAGCGCGAGGCCGAGGCGGAGTACGTTGCCATTCTCGGCGCGGAGCGCATGGAGCAGTTGCGGGACGCCCTCGCCACCCTGCTCGATCACATTGACGCAGCAAAGACCGACGATGGAGATGAGAACCGATGACCGATAGCACAACGAGCGCAATCAGTACAATCGCGGTGGGCGACGCCGCCCCGGATTTCACCCTGCCTACGGACACGGGCGAAGCGTGGTCGCTCGCCGCGCAGCGCGGGCGCACGCTGCTCCTCGTCTTCCATCGCCACTTGCAATGACTGCCCTGTCAGGAACACCTGTCGCAGTTGCGGCAGTCGCCCGCACTCGCCGCCCTCGGCGTGGTCATCGTCGCGCTCTTTTTCGCCCCGGCGCGGCGACTGCCGCAGTACCGGGCGCACTTCGGCATCCCCGACACCCTTCCCCTGCTCGCCGACGAGGGACGCGATGCCTATCGCGCCTACGGGATGCGCGTCGGTAGCATGATGGACATCTACGGACCCGACACGCTGCGCAAGTACGCGGACTACCTCGGCCTGTCGCTTCCCGACGCGATGCGGCAGTTCTACCTCCCGAAAGCGGGACAGGAGTGGGTCGCGTTGGAGCGCGACGGGCGCACCGTGCGCCTCAAGGCGGACGAGGACACGCGCCAGCTCGGTGGCGATGTACTGATCGGCCCCGACGGGCGCGTGCGCCTCCTGCATCAGTCCCGCGATCAGGCTGACCGCCCCGCCGTGGACACAATAGTCGCCGCTGCTGCCCGTGCGTTGGATAACGAAGGGGAGTAGAATATGCCGAGAAAGATTCGGGAGTTGCGGGCGAATTTGCGCCGAGCGGGCTGCCGGGTGCGTTCGGGCAAGGGCAGTCACACCGTTTGGGAACATCCGCTCGTACCAAAAAGCGTCGCCGTGTCCGGCAACGATGGAGCCGACGCGCAACGGTATTAGGAGAAGGACGTGCGCGAACTTCTCGACGCGATACGCCGTGCAGAGGAGCAGCAGCAATGACCGACTTCCCGCACTACGAACGCTATTCCATGCTCATCGAATGGTCGGACGAGGATAACGTGTACATCGTCACCGTGCGCGAACTCCCCGGTTGCCGCACCCACGGGGCAACGTACGAAGAAGCGGTGCAGCAGGGGCAGGACGTGATAGATAGCTGGATTGAGGCAAACATCGCGTGGGGACATCCAATACCGCAACCGCGCTTGTTCGACCACGAGGAATCGTCGCGGGCGTGGAACGATGCCCCGGCGGAGGAAGCGGAGACTCGCGCCCCCGTCGCGGCGGCTGGCTCGTGACGATTCCGCTGTGTCGCTCGCCGATCTGTGCGAGCGCGGCGCGAATCGCGGAGTAGGTGTCCCGCGTCGTGTGCGCCGCCGACGCCTGCGCGAGTGACGCCGCTCGCAACGCGGGCCAGCCCACGCGCTCGCGCCGGACAGAGTGTGTCTCCATGTAGTCGAGCGCGTCGGTAAGGTAGGCGAGGGCTGCGGCGTCGGCAGGCATGGCGCGTCGCACCTTTCCGTTGCGGACGAAAACGACGCGATGACACCGCAACGACAAGAGCGACGCGGATGCTTCCCGCGTCGCTCTCTGGCTGGCTGTCGGTTGCGGGTTGCCGAAGACTAGAAGTGGACGATAACCGTGGTGCCGAGCGGTGCCCACTGGTAGAGCGTGGACACCTCGCCCACGGGGGAGTTCACGCAGCCGTGGCTGCCGTCCAGTTGCGTACCGGCACCGTAGTTGCCGCGCCACGGTGCGCCGTGGATCGCGTAGCCGCCGCTGAGGAAGTACATTGTCCACGGCACATTCGCAAGGTCGTAGCCGGGGCCGCGCATCCGCTCGCTCTTCACCTTCGAGAAGATGCGGAAGGTACCGGGCGGCGTCTCGTTCCCCGGCTTGCCGGTGGTGACGAGGAACGTCTGCACCACGCGGTTGCCCTCGTACGCCGTGAGCCGCTGCGTCTTCAGGTTGACATCAATCCACTTGGGCCAGATGTTCGCGGAGAACTCCACGGCGGCGGCACTCTTCGGCACGGCGGCGAGGCCGAGATTCTTGCTCGCCACGAACTCGCGTCCGAGGTTCGCAATCCGTACCTGATCGCCCCACAGTTCCATGCGCCCGCGCTCGAAGTACTGCACGCTCAGCATCGCCTTGTTCTCGCCCACCGGCTCCCTCAGGCTCTCCGACACGGGGTAGCCGAAGTTCCCGACGCCCCCGTTCCCCTCCCAGTGCTTGATGAAGGCACCCGCGATCCCGTGGCTCGTCTGCGCGAAGAAGCGGCGACCGGGGCTATCCGTGCCGAACTCCTCGCGGGTCAGCGGGCGGAAGGCCGCCTCGCGCCGCCCGCCCGCCGCCTCGGCACCGAGTCGCCCGAAGGTCAGGCCACCGCTCGGTGCATACTCGACCACACCGCGCTCGAAGTATTGCCGCGCCTTCACCCCGTCGCGGATTTCTTCCGACACCGGGTAGCCGATCTTCTCCATGCCGCCGTTGTCGTTCCAGAACTCCAGAAAGTCCCCCGGCACATGGTGTCCGGTGACGGGGAAATAGACCGTGCCGGGGCCACTCGTCGGCACGAACGCCGCGACCTCGCGCACCCCGAAACCGGGAGCGAAGCCGACGAGCAAGGCACACAACACGGCATATATCGGCAGCCGCGCCCCGGCACGCGGCAACCACCGCAGCACCCTTCGTACCTTCACTCCCCAAACCCTCCCTCCGCGTCTGCGCGGAAGCGAACGACGATACTGCCCCACCCGTGTGGCGGCTTTCCCCGTCTACCCTCTGAAACGGACGGCCCCCGAAAAGGTTGCGCCCTGCCCCTTGTACGTACACGATCTCGTTTGTTATGTCAAGTTTCGCACAGGGACGGTCATCGCACTTCGTTTGCCGCCCGTCTGTCTCTGCATTACGCGCCCCGACCGACGGCGGTTCATTTTCCCGCACATCTCGGAGGGCCATGCGCGATTCGATGCGCTTCGTCGCCTGTCGGCAGGGATGTCGCGCTCTTTCGCGGCGAGAACGATGCCGGTTTCACGTTAACTTGGCATACTATGGAGGAACGGTGACGTGCGCCGCCTGCGGGGAGTATCGCCCCGCGCCGCGTCGCCGGTGACGATGCGTGCATGACCGATCACGACGGATAACGGGGAGACGACAGGGAGTAGGGTCACGATGAACGAGACGCGCCTGTCCGATTTCGACACCGCCGCCGCCCCGCCCCCCACGCTCGCCGGGAAGTACCGCATCGAGCGCATCATCGGCGAGGGGGCGTTCGGGCGCGTCTACCTCGCCACCGACACCACCTTGCGCCGCCCCGTCGCGGTTAAAGAACTGCTCGTTCCCCGGAACGGCACCGACCCCGAAACGTTCTGCCGTCATCGGGAGCGGTTCGAGCGCGAGGCGCGGGCGGGCGGGGCTATCGCCCATCCGAATGTCGTCACCGTGCATGAGTTGCACGCGGACGCCGCCGGGAATCTCCACCTCGTGATGGAGTATGTGGACGGCACGAACCTGCGCGATCTGCTGGTGCAGGCGCACGCCCTGCCCGCACCCCGCGCCGCCGCCATCGCCCTCGATATCGCCCGTGGGCTGGAAGCCGTCCACAACGCGGGCCTCGTCCACCGCGACCTGAAGCCCGCGAATGTGATGATCTCGCGCCGGGGTGCGGCGAAGGTGGGCGATTTCGGCGTGGCTCTGGACGACACCGAAACGCAGCGGGTCGCGCCCCGCATCCCTGCCCGCCCCGCATCCCTGCCTACGGCGCACCCCGGCACGCCGCTCTACATGTCGCCGGAGCAGTCGGGCGGCACGGGGAACGTGGACGGCCGCAGCGACCTCTACAGCCTCGGCCTCATCCTCCACGAGATGCTGACGGGGGAACGCTACCTGCCCCGGTGCGTGCCGCTCGCGGCGGCGAAGCCCGATGTACCCGCATCCCTCGCCGCCCTCGTGGGCGAACTGCTCGCCCGTGACCCGGCGGGGCGACCGCAGCACGCCTCCGACGTGGCGGCACGACTCGCCGCCTTCGCCGCCACCGCCGCCACGGGATCGCACCCGCCCGACGCCCCGGAATCGCTCGCGCCCACGCAGGAAGGGCTGTTCGCCCCGACGATGCCCGCCCCGCGCCCCGCCGCTGCCGCAACGCCGCGACGCACGACACATATCGGGCGCGGCGGTCGCATCGGGCGCGGGGCGGGCGTCATCGGGGCAGCGGTCGCGCTCGTCTTCGCCGCGATAGGGGGCATGGCGGCATTCGCCAACCGGGACGCGGCGGTCGTGACGGCGACGCCGAATGCCGCCATCGCGCCCGACGGCAGGCTGTATCCCACGCCCACGGCGTTCGTGATCTCGCTCGGCCTCGCGCCCGCCCCGCCGCCCGCCCTACCCGCGAGCCGCCCCGCCGCCGTCGCAACCGCGACCGCGACCGTGCCTGCAACGGTGTCCGCGACATCCGCCGCCCCGCCCCGCCCCGCGTTCGCATCGCCCACCGTGCCGCCGCCGGGGACGCCCGCGCCGGGTTCGGTGAAGCTCATTCCCGGCCCGCCGTTGCCCGCCGCGCCGCTGCCGCAGGTCTTCGCGCACCCGCAAGGGCGGTACACCTTCCACTACCCGCAGGAGGCGGTCCGTCAGCCGCCCGGTCGGCTCACCGACGCCTCGTTCACTCTCGACAGCGGCATGGTGCTCGTGAGCGTGTCGTCGGACACCGCGCCCTTCCGCATGAGCGAGCAGGAGTTGGCGAACAGCCTCGTGGTCGGGGCCGACCGCGAGCGCGAGGTGAGCGAGGCCGGAAGCGTGCGGATCGCGGGGCAACCGGGGGTGCGCCTCCGCTACCGCACCGCGAACGAGCGCGGCGTGCCTTTCCTCAACTACGTCGCCGCTTTCTCCACCGAGAACGCCGTGGTCTACCTGCGGGCCATCGGCGACGGCGACGACGAGGAGCGGTTTCGCCGCATCTTGCCGACGCTCGACGCCATCGCCGCGTCGTTCACGACGGGGGCGAAGCTGACGGAGACGTACACCGACCCGACGGGTCGCTTCGCGTTCCGGTACCCGGAGCGGTGGCGTGCCGCCCCGCCGTCCGTCGAGACGCAATTGGGGCGCGTCACCGACGGCACCGGCACCGCCACGTTCCATGTCAGCGTCACCGACAACCTCGGCTCGCTGACGCCCAAGGACTTCGCCGACCGCAACATCGCCGCCGTCTCGAACCCCGCGTACGGGCTGACGCGGTACATGCCGCTCCTTGCAACCGACACGACGATCAACGGCGAGGCGGCGTGGCATCTCGCGTTCGCCGCCGACACGGGCGACGGCGTGCTGCGGGAAATCCATCTGTGGCTGATCGTGAAGGACGGCAAGGGCTACAGCCTCACTTACCGCGTCCCGGCGGACAAGGCGCGGGAGTTCGCGGACACGGGCGACGTGATCGCCGCCACCTTCGCGTTGCGGTAGAAACCCGCGCCGTGGCGACGGGGTGGGAACACGCGGCGCGTGTCTCGCGTCCGTTCGTTGGCATTCGTTGACACGGCGAAGATGCGCCGTCATCATGCGTCGTGGGGCATACAATCCGGTTCGCGGCGGAAAAAACGCCGCGAACCGGCGACACACGGAAGGGAAACGCACCCAATGGACGAGACGCGCACGTCCAACGCATCAGGGGGGCCGGGGTCGCCGCAGGCCATCCTCGACGGCAAATACCGCATCGAGCGGATCATCGGCGAGGGGGCGTTCGGGCGCGTCTACCTCGCCACCGACACCCGCCTGCGTCGTCCCGTCGCGGTTAAGGAACTGCTCGCCACGCGCAGCGGCACCGAACCCGACGTGTACGAACGCTACCTCGACCGCTTCGGGCGCGAGGCCCGTGCGGGCGGCGCGATCACGAATAGCAACGTCGTCACGGTCTACGAGATGGCGGTGGACCCGGAGCGCAACACCTACCTCGTGATGGAGTACGTGGACGGCACGAACCTGCGCGATCTGCTCGCGCAGGTCGGCGCGTTGCCCGTGGAGCGGGCCGTCGCCATCGCCCGCGACATCGCGCACGGGCTGGGGGCGGTGCATGACATGGACATCGTCCACCGCGACCTGAAGCCCGCGAATGTGATGATCTCGCGCCGGGGCGATGCGAAGGTGGGCGATTTCGGCGTGGCTCAGGTCGGCACCGAGAGCCAGCGCACGCAGGCGACCACGGGCCACCCCGGCACGCCGATGTACATGTCGCCGGAGCAGTCGAGTGGCACGGGCTACCTCGATGGGCGCAGCGACCTCTACAGCCTCGGTCTCATCCTCTACGAGATGCTGGCGGGCGAGCCGTTCGTGCGGCGGCGCACGCCCCTCGCGCAGGCCCGCCCCGACGCCCCGCCCGCCCTCGTGGCGACCGTCGAGCGGCTGTTGCAGCGCGAACCGGATTACCGCTATGGCAGTGCCGCCGAGGTCGCGGCGGAGTTGAGCAGGCCCTCCGTCGCGCCGCAGGTGGGGGGGCAGCAAGGCTTCGCGCTGCCGCCTGCGGGCGGTTTCGCGCCCACCGGGTTCGCGCCGGGGAGCGGCAACCCGCCGCCGAACGGCCCCGGCTACGGCTCACGCGGGAGCGGCGCACCCGGTATGCCTCCTGTTGCGCCCGGTGCGCCCGGTGCGCCCGGTTCCGCGTCTCCCCCACCGTCCGGGCAATTCGGTGCGCAGGGGTACGGCGTGCCGTCGGTACCTCAAGGGGGCGGATATCCGCAGCCGCAACCACCGCCGCTGCAACCGGGCGGCTACGGTGGCCCGCCGTCCGGTTCGAGCGGCTACGCACCCGGTGGGCCGGGGAATTACGGTAACCCACCGACGGGTACCGTGCCGTTCAACGCCCCGCAGTACGGCAACCCGCCGCCGCAGTACCCCACGGGGGGATACGGCCCGCCCCCCGGCCCGCAGTACGCGATGACGGGGACCGTCCCCAAGAAGCGCGGCCTCGGCACGGGGGCGGTGTTCGGCATCATCGGCGGGGGCGTGGTCGGCCTGATCGTCCTCGGCCTCGCCATTCTGGGGGCGAGCGGGGGTAGCACCACCGCCACCGCGACCGTCTTGGCGGGCGCGACGACCACGAGCGCGGCAGGATTCGGGGCTTTCAATGCCACGGCCTTCAACGCCACGAACACGACTGTGGCGAGTACCGCACGGACGACGCTTACCACCTCGGCGGGTACTTCCGGGGCGGGCATCGCGCAACTGACGACCACCGCCGGGGCGCAAAACCCGACTTTCACCGCACAGGCACAAGCGGCGACGACCACGGCGCGGGCGCAAAGCTCGACCTCTACGGCGCAGGCACGGGAGGCCAGCGGCACCGGCACCGCCCTCGCCCGCCCCACGGGTGGTGCGGCGACGGGTGCTGCGGCGACGGTACGCCCGACGGTCGCGCCGACCACCGGGGTGCCGATGCTTGGCGGGGTCGGCGGCACGCCCCGCCCCACCGCGACCCGCGCCGCCGGGACGATGCCCGCCGCGACCGGGATGCTCTACACCGACCCGGAGAAGAAGTACACCTTCCGCATCCCCGCCGGGTTCATCGCGCAGATGTCGGAAACCGACGACGTGGACGCCGAACTAATCAACCCCAGTCCGCTCGGCATCATCCGCACCACCGCCACCGACACCGGCACGGCCCTCTCGCTCGACCTGACCACGGCGGCGGTGGTCGCGGGGTTGCGGTCGAACTTCAGCACCTTCATGCAATCCGGTACCACGCAGAACGCGACCGTGAACGGCACCCCCGCGAAGCGCGTGGACTTCAACTTCACCGACAGCGGCGTGAAGTTGCAGGCGGCGATGTACGTCGTCTCCAAGAACGGCTACACCGTGGCAATCTTCTTCTTCGCGCAACCGGGGGAACTCGATCCGGTGTTGCAGGCGGGGAAAACGGTGCTCGATAGCTTCACTTTTCTTTAGCTAAGACTGACGCAGTTGGGCGCACATGGCCTCGTTGCGGGTACGGAGCTTACCCCCCAACCCCCTCTCCGCTTGACGGAGAGGGGGAGCAAGCCTTTCCGAGGGTAAGAGTTTCTGGGGCAGATCGTCAGCATAATCGCCAACTGCGTACGTCTCCTTTTCTTTAGCAATGCGAGGATTGCGTATATACTGTGGTACGCGGCGGCAGGAAACCATCCGCCGCCGCGCCGCACTTCGCGGAACGATGCATGGGACGACGTGACGGGCGGGAGTGACGGGCAATGGACGAGGCGGAGTTCGGGCGCATCCTGAGCGCGGGCATGGGCCGCGCCGTGTCGCCGTTCGCGGGGGGCGGCGCGGGGGCGTTCGGGGACATCCTGCGCGATGCGACGACCCGCTACACCGCGTTCGACCCTGCCATCGAGGGCGACCGGAGCGGCTACCTGTTCGCCATTATCGCGGCGACCGGCACGCCCGATCCCTACCGCGACGCGACCCTCGCTGCCCTGTCGGACGCGACCGCCGCTTGCCCCGCCGACGCCGCGCAGTGCTTCGCGCTCGCGGCTCGGTTCGCGGCGCGGGGCGACGACGGGGCGCGGGCCGCGCTCTACGACGCTTTCGCCGCCCGCGCCCCGCACCTCTACCGCCCGCGCACGGGGGCGGTGATCGGCGCGGCGGAGATCGTCGCGCTCGATGGCGTCGCGGGGTTCCTATTCGTGGCGTCGCGGCTCGGTGCGATGCTCGACGGGAACGGGAGCGTCTGGTTCGCCGATGGCCCGCTCACCGTACTCGAACGGGCGGTTCCGGGGGCGGAGATCGGCTTCGCGCTGGCGGCGACCTCGGACACGCACGTCGCGGCATACGTGGCGGAGGCGCGGCGACACCGGGCAGCCGTTGCCCATCTGCGCGATCCGCACGACCCGCGCAATAATCCGCACGGCGAGGGGACGGCGACGAACCCGCTGAAACCGCTGACGGTCGAGGCGATTCACCGCATCGCCGCGTTGCCGGGGCGCGACGGCTACCGCGAACGGCTCGCCCGGTGGGGCGAAATGGCGTCGGCGGACGACCTTGCCCGCGTCGCTGTCGCCCTCGCGCACGCGGACGACCCCGACCGCCGCGCCGCGTATGCCCGCGTGTTCGCCCGCCGCGCCTTTCCCGCCGATCCCGCGCCGCTGATCGCCCTCGCCCGTGCCGCCAAAAGCCCCGCAATCGCGGGGGCCGCGCTCCATGCGCTCGCACACATCGCCCATCCTGCCGTGCGCGATCTCGCCCTGTCGCTGCTGCCCGACCCGCGCCGTCGTGCACTCGCGGTGGGACTGCTCGCGGCGAACTACCTGCCGGGGGACGCAGGGCGCATCGCCGCGCTCTTGGCGGAGGACGCGCCGCCGCGTGCGTGGCACCGGCTCGGAGACGCCGCACTCGCGGTGTTCGCGGCGCAACCGGGCGCAGCGGCGGTTCCCGCCCTGCTGCACATCTACGAGCGCACGCCCTGTTCGGGGTGCCGTAGCCGCGCCGTCGCCCTGCTGCACGCCCTCGATGCGCTGCCGGGGTGGATGGCGGCGGAATGTCGCCACGACGCGCACCCGCGCACGCGGGAAATTGCTGTCATCTATGCCGCTCCCGCGCCGCATTTGGCGGCGCGGGCGGAGAGCGTGGCGGGGTAGGGACGCATGGCGGTGCGCCCTCTCCCCACGCCGCGATCCTCTCCGCAGGCACCGAGTCCGCCGGGGGGGGACACCGCCGTGCGCCCCTACCCCGTTCTTTCGCTGTTCATCAGGATTCCGTATTATTTCCGCAACAGTCGCTGGGCGTAGCCGAACGGCACCGTGAAGCGGTTCAGCAGCATTTCTTGCGCGGTGGGGTAGGTGCCGATGCGCCCGTAGCCGTGCAGGAAGGCGACGTATTGACCGAGAAAGAGCAGATTGAGCGCAATCAGCACCGCGACCGCTCCGCCCGCGACGCGCCGACGCGCCGACGCGCCGGACGCCGCGAACCCGTGGAGGGCCGCCGCCGTGCCGAGGGCGAGGAACGGCACGAGCGAGAGGAACCGCCGCTGCCCGAAGGCTTCGCCGCCCCACCAGTCGCGGGTGGTGCCGTTCAGGTACCACAACAGGATGAAGGCGATTGCCCCCGTGAGCGCGGGACGCGGCGCGACGCGGGCGAGCGGCACGAGGCCCGCGAGACCGACGAGCACGGCGGGCGTCCATGTGAACAGGCCGTGGCGCGTGCTGAATAGCACCTCCCACAGCCCCGGCTGCGTGAGGTTGAAGAAGTCCGTCCCTTGCGGCACCGCGATGGGGCTACCGAAGTTGATCTGCCACGCGATCATCTGCGGCACGAAGGCCACGACCGCCGCCGCGCAGTAGGCGACGCCGCACGCGAGCGCGGCGCGGGGCGACACGCGGCGGGTGCGCAGGGCGTCCCACACGAGCCAGCCGAGCGGGAGCAGCATCGCCCCCGCCTGCTGCCAGCGCATCAGCGTCACGACCCCCGCGAGCAGGCCGAAAATCGCCCATTGCCGGGGGGTGGCGGGGGCGCGATGTATCCAGTAGGCGAGCCAGAGCGTGACGGCGCAGGCGTCGAAGGCGTGCGAGTAGGTGGGGGACACGAGCGTGTAGTACGCCATGCTACCGCCGAACCAGACGAGCAGCACCCCGCCGAGGGCGGCACCGACGCCGTACCACCGCCGCGCCAGCCGGTAGCAGAGCCACGCCGCCGCCCCGCTCGCCAGCACCCCCGCGACGCCGAACGAGATTTGTTCGAGGTAGCCGAAACCGTCTGCTCCCACGCGCACCCCGGCGGCTTGCAGGCCCACGGACAGCAGGTGCGCCGCGACGAACAGCGGGGCCGCGAACAGGGCGGGGCCGACCGAGAACTGATTGAGCGGCCTGCCGGTGTTGGTGTAGCTGCCGCCTGCCCGCTTGGGGTCGTCGGGGGCGCGGGCGCGGTCGAACCCGGCGTAGTCGTTCGTGAAGTCGAGGTCGCCGTCGAGTACGACCGAGCGGGCGTACACGTAGTAGTACGTCGCGTCGCCGCCGATGATGTTCGCCCCCCGGCGTTCGAGCACGAGCGGTGCGAGGGCATACGCAGCCGCGCACAGCAGCGTGCCGAGTACGAACAGCCACCGCACCGACAGCCGCCCGACGCGGTCGTGACGAGTGGGGGACGCGGGGTGTTCCGCTGTCGGCATCGCATGTGCGGCCTGTATGGATTGTGCAACAGGGGTGGTGTTGGAGCGCAACGGGCGATACCCCTCCGAAACAGATGCGGCACGCGGCACCCGGCACCCATATACTACCGCGACGGTGGCGACAACGCGAAGGTTGAGGGTTGAGGGTTGGACTAAAAGGGGGGTGAAGCGATGGCGATGCGGTACACGGTGGCGATCCTCTCGGACATCCACGGCAACGTGGCGGCGTTGGAGGCGGTGCTTGCCGATCTCGTGCAGCAGCCGCACGAGGAAACGGTGATCGCGGGCGACTTGGCCCTGCTCGGCCCCGCCCCCGCCGAAGCCATCGCCCGTGTCCGCACGCTCAATGTGCCGACGATCTACGGCAACACCGACCAATACCTGACGCACGGGAGCGACCGCCCGGAGATGGGCGAGTGGCTGGCGTGGGTGCGGGAGCGCATCGGGGAGGAGGGCGCGGGGTACCTCGCGGGGTTGCCCTTCGACCACTTCATCGTGCCGCCGGACGGGCGTGCGCCCCAGAACAACCTGCTGATCGTCCATGCCACGCCCACCGACGCGGACGCCGCGCTCATCACCGAACCGAACCCGCACAACCCGACGATGGCGGTGACGCCGCCCGACGAGGCGGCGCGGTTGCTCGGCGACGCACGGGCGGACTTGATCGTGTACGGTCATATCCACTACGCATCTGCGGGCGTGGTGAACGGGCAGCGCGTGGCGTCGGTGGGATCGGTCGGCTTCCCCTTCGACGGCGACCCCCGTGCCGCCTACGCCCTTGCGACGTGGGACGGGGCGCACTGGACGCTCGAACACCGCCGCGTGGCCTACGACTACGACGTGGTCGCCACCGACGCAGAGGCGAGCGGCGCACCCTTCGCCGCCGTCGCTGCCCGCCGCCTGCGCGAGGCGAAGGCGTGAAGTAGCAGATAGCGGCGAGCGGCGAGCGCAAGGCGGAACGTCGGTCGTCGGGCATCCGCGCATCGTTGTGTCTGCGTTTTCGCTCGCCGCTCGCTGCTCGCCGCTCTCTGCTACGACGCGGTGAGGTGCGACAGGAGGCGTGCGGTGCTCCATACGGCGATGCCGCAGCCCCAGAAGTGCTTGTCTTCCGTCCAGATCGCCGCGTCGTAGGCGAGGGCGAGGGCGGCGGTGTGCCAGTCGTCGGGGTCGTGTGGGATGCGCCTGCGGGCTTCTCCCTCGTACCGTTGGTACCACGGGAGCGGGATACGGGTTGTGTTTTGTTCACCCACTGCCACGGATGAGGCGTGGATGTAGCGCGTTCTCTCGATACTGAGGTGCTTCGCTTGCGCCCACGTTTGCACTCGTCGTGCGACGTGCCTCTGAAACTCCGCATATGTGTACTCGGCAATCAGTAGGTGAAGGCGCGAATCGCGTACGAGCATCCGTCCGTTTTCGGTTAGCGCGTACCCAACGAGTACGTTGGCATCAACGACGAGACGCAACGACTGCGCGGCAAACCCGGTGTTCATTCGGGCCAAGAATCGTCGTCGGGATCGGGGCCGAAGATTTCATTCACAAGTTCGTCCGGGGTGATGCCGCGCTCCGCCGCCAGTTCCGCCATGAGCGCGTCAAACTTTGCGAACGCTTCCTGCGCCCGCTTCGTCTGCCCAAGCGAGAAGGGGCTGGTGAGGTAGGCGCGGCGGTGTTCCTCCGTTCGCTCCGCGTCGCTCATCGCCGCGTACGCCTCCAAGTCTTCCAGTGTGCGAATCGCGTAGGGTTCGGTTGTCGCATCGGTCGCCATGTCGTGTTTCCTCCTTTCGTACCGCCCATGATACCGCATGGGCTGCCGAAGGTAAGCGGTTCAGCTCGCCTTCTCGCCCCGTGCGAGCAGGTAGATCACGAGGCCGATGGCGAAGATCACGCCCGCGTTCGCGCCCAGGTCCGCGAGGCGACGGTTGAACTCGTCGGCGGTGAAATCGTTCGCGTGGATGCTCATCTCGGCCCCGATGGCGAGGATGCGGCGGGTGGCGGAAATCGCGCCGATGAACAGGAAGGGGCGCAGCGAGACCTCGCGCTCCTCGATATAGCTGAGGATCGTGCGCAACACTTCCATGATGACCATCACGAGCAGCAAATCGTTGATGAGGCCGACGATGGCCTCCGCGAAGTTGTCGCCCTTCTGGACATGCCCCACGAACGACACGGCGGCGTAGCCCAGCATCCCCGCCGCGCCGATGAGGAACGCGACGCCGATCAGCGCGTACATCACCGTGTCGGCGGCGAAGAACCACGGCGTCACGGTGCGGCGCACCACCTCGCTCTGGGTGCTGCGGTGCTGCGGGATGGTCAGGTCGTCCTCCACGGCCTGCTTGCCGCTGTTGCGTTCCATCTCGTCGGACGTGGCCTCTGCGGTCTCGGTGTCGTGTGTCGCTTGTGTGCGTTGCATCGTCCCCTGCTCTCGCTGCGTTCCCACGAAGCATCTGTTGCGCGTTCCATCGCACGCCCGTTGCCACCCGCGTTGCGACCGTAGTAGGTTCCGGGTACGATGACGAAGCGGGAATGTGCGGGACGCGAGCGGACATGACGGGGGGCAACAGGGATGCCGAAGCGGCTTGGCACGACGGGCGGGAGCGGGAGCGTGGGCGTGGGCGTGATCGGATGCGGGACCATCGCGCAGAGTGCGCACCTGCCGGCCATCGCCCGGTTGCGCGACCGCGTGCGCCTCGTGGCGGTGGCGGATGTGCGGGCTGAGGCGGCGGAACGCGCCGCCGCGACGTGGGGCGCGGAGTTCGCCACCACCGATTACCGCGCCCTGCTCGACCGGCCCGATGTGGACGTGGTGGTGATCGCCACGCCGGAGTTCCTCCATGCGGAGCAGGTCGCGGCGGCGGCGGCGGCGGGCAAGCATATCCTCTGCGAGAAGCCGATGGCACCGAGCGTGGAGGAGGCGGACGCGATGCTCGCCGCGACGCGGGCGGCGGGCGTGGTCTTCATGGTGGGCCACAGCCGCCGCTTCACGCCGCGCTACCGCGAGGCCCACGCCGCAATCCGGCGCGGCGAGATCGGGCGCGTGCGCTTCGCCCGCGAGAACGAGCGGCGGTCGCGGGCGATGTACAGCGGCCTCGCCCTCGCCACGGGCGCGTGGTCGCCCGACGGGGAGAAGACGTGGATGCAGTCGCCCGACTACTCGCTCGGTGCCGTGATGCTGAACGCCATCCACGAGGTTGACCTGCTGCGCTGGTTCGTGGGCGACGAGGTGACGAGCGTGTACGCCGAGAGCCGCGCCGTGGCCCCCGACACCGAGGTGCCGGACTACATCAGCATCCAGTTGCGCTTCGCAAACGGCGCATTGGCCGCCACCGAGGTGGTCACGAACCTGCCGCCCGACTACCCGTACTACCACCACCTCGAGGTGTTCGGCACCGAGGGCGTTATCCGCGCCGACGACGCCCGCAGCACCGTGTACCGCGAGACCGCCGCGACGGGCATCGCGGAACCGCTCTCGTTCGCCACGCTCCTGCGCGTGGACACGGCGTATGTGGACGAACTGCGCAACGTCCTCGACGCGGTAGAGTTCGGTGCGCCGCTGTGGGTACCGCCGGAGGAGGCGCGGCAGGCGGTGCTGCTCGCGGTAGCGGCGGCGTGGAGTGCCAGACGCAATGCAGTCGCACATATCCAGCCCGATTTCTACCGCATCGGCAATGACAACGCGGGGCGCATGGACGACGCGGAAGATACGGACGTGAACACGAACCCGGAAGGGGGCGAGCCGCGATGACGAGCACCACGGAAACCGCGCCCTTGCGCCTCGCAGTGTTCGGGCATACCGCGCTCGCGGACGACTTTCGTCGTGCGTTGCGGGAGCGCGTCGCGGGCGTGTCGCTCGTCGAAGCGGGCGACGCGCCGCCCGTTGCCCTCGCGGATGTGGATGCCGACGCCGTGATTGTCGCGGCGGAAACGGCGGCGCGGGCGGGGCTGGTCGCGGCGGCTATCGGGCGCGGGTTGCCCGTCTGCTGTCCCCTCCCCGTGGCGGGCGACCTGCCGACGCTCGACGGGCTGATCGTGCGGGCGGCGGAGGCGGGCGTGCTCGCGTTCGCGCCGAACCCGTTGCGCCACTGGCTGCCGCTCGCGCATCTCCACGAACGGCGGGGGGCGGTCGGCAAACCCGCCGCGCTCTACATGGCGCACCGCACGCGGCGCATGGCGGAGGCGGGCGACCTCTTCACCGACCTCGCGCTGCCGCTCGTGGACGCGGCATTGTGGATCGTCGGGGGCGTGGCGGAGCGCGTGCAGGTGATGGCGGGGCGGCTCTACGGTGGTGACGGCGGCAATGGCGAGCGCGACAACGGCGGCGACGGCGGCGGTGATGACCGCCTCGCCGATACCGCGCTGGTGCTGCTCACCTTCGCCGGCGGCCTCACCGCCACGCTTGATCTGTCGCGGTCGCTGCCCGACGCCGCCCCGCAGGCGCACGAACTGCTCGTGGAGTACCTCGGCATGGACGTCGTGCTGCGTGCCGCCCCCGCGAACATGGCGGTGGAGATCACGGGGGCGGGCGGCACGCGGGCCGTGGACTGGTTGCCGTCGCCCGCCGTCTCGATGGCGGAAACGTTCGCGGCGGCGTTGCGGTCGGGACAGGGCGTGCCGCAATCGCTCGTGGACGCCCGCTGGTCGCTCGCCGTGCTGGAAAAGGTGCGCCTCGCCGCCGCCACGGGCGAGATGGTGCGCGTGGGCGGCGGGGTGGTGCGTCGCTGAATGCGCCCATCTCAACCCCTCCCCACGGAGAGGGGGGGGAGACACGCGGCGAGACCGAGAGGTTCACGGAACGCTTCAATTTTGTCATACGTCACCCCCTCCCGCGCCGGAGTGACAGGAGGGGGCCGGGGGGTGGGTTGCTATGACTACGCATCATCTCGACATGTCGCCCGATAACCTGCACGGCTGGTTCAGCCGCACGATGGAACCGCGTCTGCGGATCGCGTCCGGCGACACGGTGGTGTACGCGACCCGCGAATCGGGCTGGCGCGAGCGACCGCCGACCGACGGGGAACCGCCACCCGCCCGCCCGCCGGGAGCGGGCCATGCCCTCTCCGGCCCGGTGTACATCGAGGGGGCGGAGCCGGGGGATGCGCTGGAAGTGCGCATCCGCGAGATCGTGCCGACGCACTGGGGCGTGAACGCCCACGTCCCCGGCAAACGGGCGATCAGCGGCCTGCTCGGTGGCGAACCGGATGACATGACCGAGCGGTACTTTCGCCGCCTCACGATAGACACGGCGCGGGGCGTGGCGACGTTCGCCCCCGGTATCGCGGTGCCGCTCGACCCCTTTATGGGTATTTACGCGACCTGTCCCGACGAAGATGGCCCCGTGCCGACCGCGTTTCCCGGCGCGTTCGGCGGCAACATGGATTGCAAGGAACTCCGCGCCGGGACGACGCTCTACCTGCCCGTGTTCGTGCCGGGGGCGTTGTTCTCCACGGGCGACGGACACGCCGCGCAAGGCGACGGCGAGGTGAGCGGCACCGCGATTGAAGCGGGGATGGATCGCCTCGTGCTGGAATTCGCGGTGCGGAAAGACTTGCATATCGCCCGCCCGTGCGCCGAGAGCGACACGCATCTGCTCTTTCTCGCGGTGGCGGAAGACCTCGACCGCGCTTGTCAGGAGGCCTTGCGCGACACAATGGCCTACCTCGTGCGCACCCACGGCTTCACACGGGCCGATGCATACGCGCTGTGCAGCATCGCCGTGGACTTCCGCATCACGCAGGTCGTGGACGGGCCGCGTGGCGTCCACGCGATGTTGCCGAAGGCAGTATTCACCGACGGGAGTGCGACATTTTCGTAGATGTGACATAACACGCACAATGCTGCTACAATTGACCCCCAAGAGCAAAGCACCGTTGGCGGGAGGAGCGCGAGGGGCGCAAGCCGCCGTGTTCGGGAGCCATCGGGGAAGGGGGTCGGCGTGCGTATCGTACGTGTTGTGCATATCGTGCAAACTGCGTGTGCCGCGTTCGTCACGCGCCGCCGTTTCGTCGCCGGATGTGCGGTAGTCGTTGCCGCGTTGGTCGTGTGCGCGCGCATCGCCGTGCCGCCGGTTTCAGCGGACACGGTGCCGGTAGGATCGGGCGAGCCGACACGTATCGTGCGTCTCACGAGCTACGGGTTCGCCGCGAACGAGAATGTCTCGTTGTGGATCACCGCGCCCGACCGCGCCGTCACCCCCCTCGACACCGCACAGACCGACAGTTCCGGCACCCTCACGGTCTCGCTGATCGTGGGCAGCGACGGGACATGGCTCGTGACCGCACGCGGCCTGACGAGCAAGCGCGAGGTCGTGACGCGCCACATCGTGGGGGCGGAAAGCACGGAATCGCCCGACAAGGCCACCGTTATTACCGCCACCGTCGTCACGACCCCGGCGGCAACCGTAGGGCAAGCCGTGACCGTGGCGGGCGAGGGGATGAACGCCGGCGAACCGCTCTCGATGTGGCTCACGTCGCCGTTGGGGGCGGTGTCGCCGCTGTCGAGTTTGCAGGCGGAGCGCAACGGGCAGTTTGCGGTGAAGGTGACATTCGCCACGCAAGGCTACTGGCAGGTGACGACGAAGGGGCGCGACAGCGGGCGCGAGATCGTGCGCGGCTACCGCGTGGGCGATCTCGCGCCGCTCGTAACCCCCACCGTCACGCCCGCGCTCGTGACGCCCGCCGCTGCCATGCCGCCGACGGTGCAGCCTGTGGTGACGGTCGCACCGACGGCGGTCGGCACGGCGACGCCGAATGCCGTGGCGACCTTCTTCGCCGGGGGTGCGGCACAGCCCGCGACGGTGGTGAGCACCGCGCAGCCGTAGCCGAAATGCGCCTAGCCTGCCGCTCCCTTCCCACAGGGATGGGGTGACGCATGGCAAGATCGCGGCTTCCCCCGAATGCCTCGATACTCGCGGAGTATGCCCCCCTCCCTAAAGCGGTGTGCAGTGAGGCTGCGGGGACGCCCACACAACCTCAGCGCACACCGTCTCCTACCACCACGGGCCGCGCAGGTCTATCGGCCCCGTGGCGGGCCACGCCGCGAAGGGCAGCAGGGCCGACATGACCATGCTTGGGCCGCCGTAGGTTGCCCATTCGCCCGTGATCGGGTGTTGTTCGCGCACGTCCCGCACGACGCGGTGCCAGCCCCCACGCACATAGAAGCCCTCCACGTCCTCGGCACAACTCAGGTAGCCGAAGGAGACCGGCACCGCTGTGCGCAGCGTGTCTCGCAACGCCGCCATCAGGTGCCGCCCGTGGCCCTGCCCCTGATGCGCGGGGTGCGTCGCCACGCCGCCCACCCCCGCGATGAGAACGTTCCTTTCACCGACGGCGATCATCCGCCGCTCGAAGCCGAGGTGCGCGACGATCTCGCCCGCCGCTGTCTCCAGCCACAAGCGATAGTCCGGGAACGGACCGTACCACGAGGACGCGCCGAACTCCGCGTGATACTGCGGGAAGGCCGCGAGCAGCAGGGCGTTGATCGCGGCGTGATCGGCGGCGGTCAGGTCGGCTTCCGGCACGAGGCGCGGGCGTAACTCCACGGATTTACAAGCCGCGCACAAAGGTGCCGATGCGCTCCACGGCCTTCGCCAGCATCTCGTCGCTGTTCGCCACGGAGAGGCGCACGTAGCCCTCCCCGGCGGGGCCGAAGGCACCCCCCGGCGTCACGGCGACGTACTGCGTTTCCAGCAGTCGTCTGGCGAAATCGGTGGCGGAGAGGCCCGTGCCGCGCATGTCCGCGAAGGCGTAGAACGCGCCCTCCGGCAGGGGGCAGGAGATGCCGGGTATGGCGTTCAGCCCTTCCGAGACGAAGCGGCGGCGGCGGTCGTAGGCGGCGTTCATCATGACGATGGCCTCCTGCGGGCCGTTGTACGCCGCCACGCCGCCGACCTGCGCGAACGAGGTGGCGCACGTCGCGGTGTGGCTGTGGATGGTGGCGATCTGCTTGACGAGGGCGGCGGGGGCGGCGACGTATCCCAACCGCCAGCCCGTCATCGCGTAGGGCTTCGAGAAGCCGTTGACGATGATCGTGCGCTCCTGCATCCCCGGCAAGGTGGCGATACTCGTGTGTGTGCGCCCGTCGTAGAGCAGCTTCTCGTAGATTTCATCGGAAATGACGATCAGGTCGTATTCCCGCGCCACGTCCGCCACCGCCCGCAACTCTTCGGGGCGGGCAACGCGGCCCGTGGGGTTGTTCGGGCTGTTGAAGATCAGCACACGGGTCTGCGGCGTGATGTATCGCCGGAGCAGGTCGGCGGTGATCGTCCAGCCGTTGTCGGGCGAGAGCGGCACCTGCACGGGCGTGGCGTCCGCGAGTTGCGTGGCGGGGGCATACGACACCCAACCGGGATCGAGGATGAGGCACTCGTCGCCGCTCCCCAGCAGGGCGAGGAGGCTGACCGCGAGGGCCGCCTTGCCGCCGGGGGTGACGATGATCTCGCGGTTCGGGTCGTAGGTCAGGCCGTTGTCGCGCCCCAATTTGTCGGTGATCGCCTTGCGAAGCGGCGGGATGCCGCTGCTGGCGACGTAGTGCGTGAAGCCGGATTCCATCGCTTCCGCCGCTGCTTGCACGATGTGCGGGGGCGTGGCGAAGTCGGGATCGCCGCCGCCGAGGTCCACGACATCGTGACCGGCGAGGGCGAGTTGCCGCGCCGTGTCCGAGACCGCGAGGGTGGGGGAGGGCTGCATCGCGCCCATGCGGGCCGCGAAACGGTACGTCTGGGTCGCCATCGGGTCGCTCCTTTGTCGCAAAGTGCCGCGTGCCGCGTGCCGCGTGCTGCGTGCTGCGTGCTGCGTGCTGCGTGCTGCGTCATACCTCAGCCTTGCACCCACGTAGTATGCCTGTTCGTGCCGCGCAAAAACAACTCCCGCGCAGCACGCAGCACGCAGCACGAACTACGTGATGGGCCAGACATTCGAGGGCTGCTTGGGGAACAGGGCGTCGAGCAGGGCGCGGGTGGCGTCGGAGCGCACGCGCACATCCGCAAAGGCGTACTCCAACTCCGCCAGCGTGCGGTGGCCGCAGAGCAGTTGCAGGAAGGTCAGGTCGGGGAAGGAGGCGTCCGGGTTGGCGTCGCGCCCTTCGGGATCGGCGGTGGCCTCGGCGGTGATCTTCCCTTCGACCAGCGTGAGGCGGACGCCGGAGCGGTAGAAACTGAGCCAGAGGTTGCCCGTGTGTCCGGCGCAGTCGCTCGCGGCGAGGCGACGTTCGAGGGCGGGGGCGACATGGTTCAGGAATGCCGCCACGTCCGGTACGCGGATGAACCACGCGAAGGGCGGGATGCGGCGGGAGAACAGCGAGGGCGTCGCCGTGAACGCGGGGTGCGGCTCGCCCGTCTCGCACACGAGGGCTGTCCACTCGCGCCCGTCCCGCGCCGCGTACTCGCGTGCGGTGTCGCTCAGGGCGCGGAGCACGGACGGCACGACAGTGGGCCACGACACCCCCGGCACGAGGGCGAAGCGGTACATGAACAGACTCCCGTTGCTCTTGAACACCTGTCCCATGTGCGCCACGAAGCCGACGCTCCGCCCCGCCGCGTCCGCGACGACGCGCACCCGGCGCGAGGGGGCGGCGGCGTCGCTCATGCCGGTGAGGAAGTACCGCCAATAGGCGTCGTCGCGCACGGCGGCGAACAGGTCGTCCCGGTTCGTGTGGGCGTCGGCGGCTTGCATGAGGGGCAAGTCGGCCTCGGTGGCGGGGCGCAGGGTGTACGGCTCCGCGTCGCCGTGTTTCAGTGCCGGAACGTCGGTCGGGGCGACGCGCCGCCCGCCTTCGAGCGACAGGCACATCTCGTAGCCGAACTGGCGGTAGTACCACGGGATGCCCGTGATCCCCTGCATCAGGTCGCCGCGTGCGGCACTGCGGGCGTGGAAGACGCGGAAGAGTTCGCGCACGAGACCCCGGCGGCGATAGTCCGGGTGCGTGCCGACAAGTTCGGGCCGCCCGACGCCGAGCGGGATACCGTCGTACGTCCATGTCTGCGGGATGAGATGGATGGCACTGGCGATGCGCCCCGCCCGCCTGTCCTCGATCAGCAGTACGTTTCCCGGCCCGACAGCGGGGTTGGTCGTCATCATGTCCCGCGTCCACCACCGCGCCCACTCGGCGGGTTCGCCCGTGTCGCGCTCCTGAAAAATCTGCGCATCGAAATCCGAGACGGCTTCGGTGTCCGCCACCGTGGACTCGCGCAGCACGAGGCCATCGCCGAGGTCGCGGGGAAGCGCGAGTATGTCCTGCGCGGTGGTGGTCGTGGGTGTCGTGGCGGTCATCGCATCTCCTGTTCTGCGGACGGCACCCGCCGCTCGAAGCGGCGCATGTCCCGCCTGCGTCTATACCTGCGGATTATGCGGGAACCCCGGCAAACCGGCGAGGGGAATGCGACCACCTCCTGTCGCCCGCGCAGTGTAGCACGGCCTCCGATTGGCTTCCGATTAGCATTCGCCCGCCTGTATGTGGGGGAAGTGTTAGCAGTCCCCCGACAAGGAAAACAGGTGGAATCATACGAACGCACAGGGTAACGCGAGAAAAGCGCAGATTCAGGGAGGTTTCCGGACAAAGGGGTTGCGCGATTGGTGAATGAACCGTATCATGCTGCTAGCAGTCCGGGACAAGGAGTGCTAGAATGCGCACCGGCACGACGCTGACGTTCGGTTTGTTGGAGGGAGGCACTGACACATGAGCATGACGGAGACGGTGACGAAACTGCGGCCCCTAGGTGATCGCGTGGTGATCCGCCCCGTGAAGCGGGAAGAGGTCACGCGGAGCGGCATCGTGTTGCCGGACACGGCACAGGAGAAGCCGCAGCGCGGCGTGGTGGTCGCCAAGGGCAACGGGCGGACGCTCGACAACGGCTCCGTGGTCGCCATTGACCTGAGCGAGGGCGACGAGGTGCTGTACGCGAAGTACGCCGGTACCGAGTTCAAGGTCGAGGACGAGGAACTACTCGTGGTGAGCGAGAAGGACATTCTCGCGGTCATCGCCAAGTAATTCCATAGGCGGAAGCGGGCTTCGGCCCATCGTGAGGAAGCGGGCAGCGGCCCGCGCAGACTGCGGGAACGCAGGGAGGAACGCAACATAATGGCGAAACAGATCGCTTTCAACGAGGATGCACGCCGCCGCCTGAAGGTGGGCGTAGACACGCTGGCGAACGCTGTGCGCACCACACTCGGCCCCAAGGGCCGCAACGTCGCGCTCGACAAGAAGTTCGGTGCCCCCACGGTGACGCACGACGGCGTGACGGTGGCGAAGGAGATCGAGCTGGAAGACCCGTACGAGAACATGGGGGCGCAGCTCCTCAAGGAAGCCGCCACCAAGACCAACGACGTGGCCGGTGACGGCACCACGACGGCGACCGTGCTCGCGCAGGCCATCGTCAACGAAGGTCTGAAGAACGTGGCGGCGGGTGCCAACGCGATGCTGCTCAAGCAGGGCATTGACCTCGGTGCCGCGAAGGTCTCGGAGTACCTCAAGGGGCAGGCGAAGCAGATCAACGGCAAGGTGGAGATCGCGCAGGTCGCCAGCATCTCCGCGCAGGACACCGAGATCGGCGACCTGATCGCCGACGTGATGGACCGCGTGGGCAAGGACGGCGTGATCACGGTCGAGGAATCCAAGGGTCTGGAATTCGAGATCGAGTACACCGAGGGTATGCAGATTGATCGCGGCTACATCTCGCCGTACTTCCTCACGAACAGCACCGACCGGCAGGAAGCCGTGATCGAGGACCCGTACATCCTCATCACCGACAAGAAGATCTCCGCCGTGTCGGACATGCTCCCCGCTCTGGAGAAGGTTCTCCAGATGAGCAAGAACGTCGTCATCATCGCCGAGGACGTGGACGGCGAAGCCCTCGCCACGCTCGTGGTGAACAAGCTGCGCGGCACGATCAACGGCCTCGCGGTCAAGGCTCCCGGCTTCGGCGACCGCCGCAAGGAAATGCTCCGCGACATCGCCGTGCTCACGGGCGGTGAGGTTATCTCGGAAGAGACGGGCCGCAAGCTGGAGAATGTGACCATCGGCGACCTCGGTCGCGCCCGCCGCGTTGTCGCCACGAAGGACGACACCACCATCGTGGATGGTGCCGGTGCGGACGACGAGATCAAGGGCCGCATCGAGCAGATTCGCGCCCAGATCGAGACGACGACCAGCGACTTCGACCGCGAGAAGTTGCAGGAGCGGCTGGCGAAGCTCTCCGGCGGCGTGGCGGTCATCAAGGTCGGTGCCGCGACTGAGACCGAACTCAAGGAGAAGAAGCACCGCGTGGAGGATGCCCTGTCCGCCACCCGCGCTGCGGTCGAGGAAGGCATCGTCCCCGGCGGTGGCGTCGCGCTCATCAACGCGATTCCCTCGCTCGACAACGTCGAAGCCGAAGGCGACATCCTGACGGGCGTGCGCATCCTGCGCCGTGCGCTGGAGGAGCCGATGCGCGGCATCGCGCAGAACGCGGGCCTCGACGGCTCCGTGGTGATCGAGACGGTGCGCCGTCAGGGTGGCGAGGGCAAGAGCAACGTCGGCTACGATGTCATCAAGGGCGTCTACGGCGACATGATCGAACTCGGCATCACCGACCCGGTGAAGGTGACGCGCTCCGCCGTGGAGAACGCCGCCAGCATCGCGGGGATGATCCTCACCACCGAGGCTCTCATCACCGATATCCCGGAGAAGCACGCGGCCCCCGCGATGGGCGGCGGCGGCGGCGGCGGGATGGATTACTAGACCGGCATCACGTCGGCACTCGGTAGCCCGCAGCGAAAGGCCCGCCCTCATCATGAGGGCGGGCCTTTCGCGTGTTGGGAGAGGCTGCGGGCAAGAAAATGAGCGCGATGTGCAGGGGGGGTGGCGGTGCGGGCAGAAGCGTTTGTGGCGCGGTGCGCTCGGCCCGTGATTCGTCCGGCAGGGAACAATCACG
>JAABUN010002210.1_pt1 | contig 36036 bp, 32 predicted proteins | sample 5559311 | NCBI WGS metagenome assembly JAABUN01 (sample SAMN10711877, study PRJNA513370) | rock metagenome | isolation source: Antarctica rocks | place: Antarctica: Victoria Land, Siegfried Peak sud | reverse complement strand
CCTTGACACGCTCGCCAGCCTGGTCCCGGTCAGCCACTACACCCACCCCCTGCGTCCCTCGGCGAAAGACACTGTCCGAGGGTCGATTTCAGCATGCCACTTGACAAGACCACCCTCCATATCAGCTACGCAACCACGATCGGGGTGACCGGCGAGCCGGGGCCTGGTCGGCGGGGTGCGGGTGGGGAGAAGGGTGACGAGGTGCGGGCGGTGGCGGGCGAGCCCGGAGGGCGCAGCGGAACAGGGGGCTCAGGCGTGCCGGCGAGCGCTAGGCGCGCGGTGGCAGGACCTTGCGCTCTTGGAGCACCCGGATCCAGTGCCGGAACGACTCCTCGGTGTCCATCACCTCGGAGAAGCCGTGCTGCTTGATCTTGACGGTGCTGACGAACGCAAGCGGCGGGTTCTCTGTAGCGCCGTAAAGGAAGCAGAAGTCGGCGTAGAAGTGCGACTCCCCCAGCAGTTCCGGCATGCTGATCTGGCGCAGTCCGTGCTTGTCGACGATGCCGTCCCAGACGTCCGCCTTGGCCGGCAGGTGCTCCGCCAGGCTCAGCGGCTCGTCGGGGCCCACCTCGACACCGAGCTCCTCGGCCAGGGCCGGCCACAGGTCGTGCCACTCGAAGACCTCGCCGTTGGTGAGGTTGTAGTGCTGGCCGTCGGCCTTCGGCTCCGTGGCGGCCCAGCGGATGGCGTTCGCGACGAGACGGGTGTCGACCGCCTCCCAGACGAAGGGCGTGCCGCCCGGGAAGGAGAACGGCCGGCCCTCCTCCTTGCAGATGGCTGCGTAGGCACCGATCACCGGTGGCAAGTTCATCACGACGCCGTAGTTCGGTCCGACGATGAGCTGCGGGCGGAAGATCGTGTACCGCAGGCCTCGCTCGACAACCTTCTGCCTGAGGTAGTCCTCCTGCAGCCAGTAGAAGTTCGCGTGCTCGTCGCGGGGATAGCGCTCGCGCGCCGGCACCCGCATGGGGTGCACGTGGATGCCGTACGCCTTGGTGCCCTGTAGCAGCGTGACGTGCTGAAGCGCCTCGTCCCCAGACAGGGGCTCGACGAGGTTACGCAGCATCGCGAGGTTGATTTCCATCTGATCCTGCTCGGTCCATCCGGCGATCAGCCCGGGCTTCTCGTAGACCGCCGTGTAGACCACGTGCGTCACGTCAGAGATCCCGCTGAACGCCTGCTCGCAGGCTCCTTCGTCCTGCAGGTCCACCGCGAGGTGCCGAAAGGGCCTGTCGCTGAAGACCTCAGGCTTGCGTCGCGACACCGCCACGACGTCCCAGCCGTCTTCGAGGAAGCGGTCCACGACGGCGGCTCCGACGAGTCCACTGGCTCCGGCGACGAGCACGGTGTTCGGCATGGACGGCTCCTGGACAGGCGGGCGAGGGCGAGATGGCAGGCGACCGCCGGCTCGCGACAGTGAGCGAACGAGCGTTCGGCGAGGCTGTGGCCTGCACCACGGTGACGGACCACGCCAGTGCTGTCAAGAGGAGCCGGACAGGAAAACAACTTCAGAATTACTGAACATCGTCGATGAGCTCGGCTGAAGCGGCCGCACCGCTTGACGGCTTCCTGCGCGCCTTCTAGCGTCCGCAACACCCCAGGCGGCCGACCGCCTGCAGGGGCTGTCGTTGTCACTGCCCATCGCTCCCGCTGCCTCCCGGTGAGGCCGCGCCGGCACCCCGCACAGACACGAGGCAGGCGTGACGCGCAGGACGGACCAGGCACCGCCGTTTCGGCAGGAGCTGGGACGGCGGATCCGCGAGCTACGAACCGCTAGAGGCCTCACGCTGCGTGAGGTGGCGGACTGCTTGCAGGTCAGCGCGGCCACGATGAGCGCCATCGAGAACGGCAAGACGGGCGTTTCCACTCAGCGCATCGCCCGCCTGGCCGAAGAACTCGACGTGCCGGTGGAGCGCCTGTTCGGCGCACCCGACGGCGAGCCGCTGCATCCCGGCTCAGTCAGCGCAGGCGCCGACGCTTCGCTCGACCGGAGAGCTCATCTGAGCAAGCGCGCGCCTCCTGCCGACTGGCGCAGCTTTCCTCCGCTGGTGCTGGATCAGGCGCTGCGCGGAGCCCTGTCGGCCTTCCTGGAGTTCGGTTACCACGGCGCGTCGATGCGGACCATCGCGGAGCGGGCGAACATCTCGGTCGCCGGCCTGTACCACCACTACGCCAGCAAGCAGGACCTGCTGGTCGCGGTGCTGGACCTCACCATGGCCGACCTGCGGGTCCGTTCCTTCGCCGCCCGGGAACAGGGACGCGACCCCGTCGAGCGCTTCGCGCTGCTCGTGGAGTGCCTCGCGCTCTTTCACACCCACCGGCGTGAGCTCGGCTTCGTCGGCGCCAGCGAGATGCGCAGCCTGGCACCCGAAGCGCGCCGCCGAGTGGCAGCCATGCGACGCGAGCAGCAGCGCATGCTGGACGAGGAGGTCGAGCAGGCGGTGAGAGCCGGATCCTTCCGCACGACCCGCCCCCGTGAAGCCGCGCGCGCCGTCGTCACGATGTGCACGGCGCTACCTCAGTGGTTCCGCGACACCGGGCCGGCGAGCTCGGAGCAGGTCGCGGCTGAGTACGTGGAGTTCGCGCTAGACGTCGTTCGGTGCGTGGTCGAGCGGCCTCACGTCACGGCCTAGCCGAAGGCAGCCGGCCGACCTCGGCGGCGTCGCCGTCCCGCTGGCTGTGGACGGGCGCCGAGCGACGCACCGGCGAGGCCTTCGTCGTGAAGGCTGCCCTCACCGGAACCGAAACCGTGGTGCTCGGTGCCGAAGGGGCGGGAACAGATGACGGCTGACCCCGGCACATCGCGACTCTGCTCGTCGACGGGCTCGCCGAGGACGAACCAGACGTGCGCTGACCTGTCGGTGCTGCCGCCGACTTGCTGTACGAGCCTCGTTTGCCGGTCCTTAGATAGCGGCGCCTCGATGGCCTGCGTCGTCAGGCGCGGCACCCGCCACGGCCGAGCGCCAGGGTGGTTTTCCCGCCGCTCGCCGGCTAGACGCCTGTCACCAGGGCGCGCTCCGCTCACTGCTCGCGCTGCGGCAGCTGTGCGCGGCCTTCGCCAGGGCGAGCGCGGCGCGCACCGGCTTCCACGCCGTCAACCGCCGGTAGCCGCGCGGGCACGCCCGGCATGCGGACGTGGCGGAACCGAAGATTCTTTGCTCCGGAGCAGACGCGCGGACATGATCGGGTGTACAACGTCTACGAACGTGATCCGGATCACTGACCCGGTCCCGTGCCACCTGCTTCCTGACTCGGCGAGGGCCGAGAACACCCGGAGCACGCCGCGAGCACTTCCAAGCGAAGGGACCTCTGCATGAGCAAGGACAGGTTCGAGCGGGCCGCCGCGAGCGCGATGATGTCGCGGCGGCAGCTGCTGCGCGCGGCGGGGCTGACCGGGGCCGGCCTGGTGGCCGCGCCTCTGCTGGCTGCCTGTGGGGGTTCCGACAGTGCTAGCTCGAGCAACTCGCTATCGTCCGGTGGAGCGCCCAGCGCGGGCGCGGACGTGCAGAAGATTCTGGACTTCATCGGTCCTGTCGACCCGGCGAGTTCCGGTAAGGGCATCAGCTATGACATCGGTCTCGTGCTGGCCTTCACCGGGCCCGGTGCCTTCTTCGGGCGCACCATGTCGGCCGGCGCGAAGCTGGCTGCCGCGCACATCAAGGCACTCGGCGGACCGAACTTCACGTTCGTCGAGAAGGACCACAAGTCGGGGGACCCGCAGGCAGGGGTGCAGGCCGTCAAGGAACTCGGCCTGGCGAAGGTCCCGGTCAAGCTGGCCTCCTACGTGGATGATCTCGGAGCCATGACCCCGGGGACGACCCAGTTCAAGATGTTCACCTTCGACGGCGGTGGCGGCACCTCGACTTTTGGTCAGGGCAAGCCGTTCTTCTGGGGCACTCGTGCGATCACGCCTAACGACACGTGGCCTGGCGCCATCAAGTTCATTAAAACCGAGTTTGAGAACGTGAAGAAGGTCTCGTCGGTCAACTGGGACCTGGGTCCGCTCAACCAGATCAACATCGATGACCTCAAGCGCCGGCTCGCCGAAGGCGGCCTGGAGATGGGGCTGTACGAGGTAGCCGCCGTGGGCGCCACCGACTACTCGGCGCAGATCCAGAAGATCAAGTCTGACGAGCCCGACGTGGTCTTCCTGGGGATCTTCGGCAACGACATCGGCGTCTTCATGAAGCAGTACGTCACTTCCGGCATCAACAAGCCAGTGGTGGCCCCCGAGTACATCCAGTCGTCGGCCGATGTTGCTGGCTCGGCGTATGAGGGCTTGTACCTGTCTTTCGACTACTTCAACGCCGACAAACCGGACAACGGCTGGTCCGAGATCTTCATCAATGACTTCGTCAGCGCCAACGACGGGACCAAGCCGGACTACTACGCCGCGAACTACTACGAAGACACGTTTGGCATGTGGAACGTCATGCAGCGCGTCTTGAAGAAGGGCGGCGACCCGAAGGACGGCGCGCAGATGGACGCCGCGTGGCAGGAGAAGCCCGAGTTGCCGAGCGTGTATGGCGGTGACAAGAGCACGGCCGGGTCCAAGGTGCTGAGTCTGGATACGCACTCGGTCACAAAACGGCCCCTCACCATGTCGATCTCAAAGGGCGGCAAGATCGTCCCGCTGGCTTACTTCGACCTCGAGGCGAAGGACTACCGGAAGGCGTGAGCGGTCCAGCGACGCCGGCCATAGACGCGCCATAGACGGGAGCCGACCGTGTCCAGTCTGACCCTCGACAACTTCCTGCAGCTCAGCGTCGCCGGGGTGGTCGCCGGCAGCGTCTACGCGCTCATCGGCGTGGCGTTCGGGCTCATTCTCAGCGTCACCGGACGCTTCCATTTCGCCTTCACCTTCACCTTCACCTTGTCGGCATACATTGCCGCCCAGGCGGGGGAAAGCTTGGGGCTGCCGTTCTGGCTGGCGCTGCTTGTCGGTGCGGTCGTCGGTGCCGTGTTCGGCGTCGCGATCGAGCGCGGCATCTACCGACCCCTGGCTACGACGTCCGGCGCGTATGCACTCCTGGTCATCTTCGTGGCTTCGCTCGGTATCGCCATCATGGGACGTAACCTCATCGCCTTGATCTGGATCGACTCGGCCAGCAAGCAGATCGCCGGCTTCGCGAACGCCGGGTACAACGTCGGACCGGTCACCCTCACCAAGCTGGGCATCATTCAGGTGCTGGTGGCCTGGTCACTGGTCCTGACACTCGGGGCCGTCCTTTCCTATACGGGCCTGGGCCGGATCGTTCGCGCTGTGCGCGTCAACCCGGAGATGAGCCTGGTCGTCGGGATCGACCCGCGTACCGTCTACCTGGCGGTGTTCGCCATCGGCTCGTTCATGGGCGGCGTCGCTGCGGTCCTCACCGCGACGCAGACCGCCGCTCAGCCCGACATGGGCTTCACCCCGCTGTTCTACGCCTTTGTCGTGGCCTTCCTGGCCGGCCTGGGAAGCCATCCCGTCCGCGTCGGTCTGGTCGGCCTGGGCATCGGCCTGGTCGAGAGCTGGAGCGCGTTGTTCATGTCGTCTCGGTGGACCTCCCTGGTCGTGTTTGGGATCCTGTTCGTGTACGTCGCCCTGCGGCCCGTTCAGTTCCGGGACCTGCTTCGGCGCAGCGCACCCGTAGCGGCACCGGCGACGGCGTAGGAGGCCGGCATGGAACTGCAGATCAGCTACGTCAACGCAATCGCTATCTTCGCGATCTTCGCGATGTCGCTCAACCTGCTGCTCGGCTACGCCGGGCAGGTCAGCGTCGCGCACGCCGCGTTCGGGGCGGTCGGCGGCTACTCGGTCGCCTACCTGTTCCTGCAGCACGGTGTCGGACTCGTACCGGGCCTTGTCGTCGGCGTCGTGCTGTCCGCGGTCGTCGGGCTGCTGGTCGGCCTACCGGCGCTTCGACTGTCGACCGAGTTCCTCATCCTGCTGACCCTGGCGGCCCAAACCATCGTCATCGCGCTGGTGCTCACCAGCTCGAGCCTGGGCGGCGCCTACGGCCTGCAGGGCGTGTCCGGCTTGACGCTGTTCGGGCAGGCGCTCCTGCTCCCCAGCGACCTGCTGCCGCTGCTCCTCGTGCTCGCCGTCGCGGTCTACCTGCTCGTGCGCCGGATGGGCGAGTCGCCGTACGGCCGGGTGCTCAAGGGCATCCGCGAGGATGAAGTGGCCTGCCGTTCGCTCGGCAAGAACGTCTTTGCCTACAAGCTCACTGTCTTCGCGGCCACGGCCGCGATGGCAGGGCTGGCCGGCGGCCTGCTGGTTCTGCAAAACGGCTTGGCGTCGCCGTCGCTGTTCAGCTTCGACCAGTCGACAGCGATCATCGCGATGGTGATCCTCGGGGGCACCGGCAACCTGCTCGGGTCCATCGTGGGCGCAACCGTCCTGGTCCTGCTGACCCCCTTCTTCCAGAACGCGCTGAATTTCGCGCCGGAGAAGGCCGCGCTGTGGCGGCTCATCGCCTACGGGTTCGTGCTGGTCGTCGTGATGCTCGTCCGACCGCAGGGGCTATTCCCCGAGGGCCGGACCCCGCTGCAGATGGTCCGCGGGCTGCGCCGCCGACCAGCGACCGCCGGGGACAGCGTGCTGGTGCCCACGCAGACGGTCACGGCCGGCCCGGGCGCCCCCGACCTCGACGCGGACGCCCACGCGCTCACGGAGCTGTCTCATCACGGCAAGCTGCCGGAGGGGACCGGGGCGCATGCCGAGCACGGCGAGCTCGTCCTGGCCGTCACGGGGCTGACCAAGCGGTTCGGCGGCATCACGGCGGCCGAAGATCTGTCGATGGAGCTGCGGGCCGGCACGATCACGGCCCTGGTCGGACCCAACGGCGCAGGTAAGACGACGGTGTTCAACCTGCTGACCGGCGCGATACGACCGGACGCCGGGCAAATCACGCTGCACGGCAAGAGCATCATGGGGATGCGGCCGGACCAGGTGGCGAATCTGGGGATGGCCCGGTCCTTCCAGGACGTGCGCGTCTTCCCCCGGCTGACCGCCCGGGACAACGTCATGCTGGCCATCCAGGGCCAACCGGGCGAGACCACAGGCGGACTGTTCCTGCATCCGGGCGCGACTCGCCACGCCGAGCGCGACGCCGACCGGCGGGCACGCGAGTGGCTGTCGTTCGTGGGCATGGACTCCTACGCCGACGTCCCGGCTGGCGCGCTTGCCTTCGGGCAGCAGAAGCTGGTCGCCCTCGCTCGGGTCCTCGCGACGGAAGCCGACGTCGTCCTGCTCGACGAGCCCGCGTCCGGCATCGACCAGCAGTGGGTCGAGGTCATGCTGGGGCTGATCGAGGAGCTGCGGGCTCAGGGCCGGACAATTTGCATCGTCGAGCACAACCTGCACGTGGTGGGTCGGCTGGCCGACCACACCTACTTCATGGAGCTGGGCCGGATCACGGCTCAGGGGTCCTTCGAGCAGCTCACGGGGGAGAAGCGCCTTGCGGAAGCCTACTTCGGTACGGTCTGAGGCCGGCCCTCCGGCCCCGGTCGGACCGGGCACGGCCACCGACGACATACTCGTGCTGTCCGGCCTACAGGCCGGGTACGGGCGCAAGCACGTCGTCTTCGACGTTGATCTCCATCTGCGGCAGGGCGAGATCGTCACCATCGTCGGTCACAACGGCGCAGGTAAGACCACCACGCTCAAGACCGTGTTCGGGATGCTGCCGCCTCTCGGCGGCAGCATCACCTACCGCGGCGAAGACGTCTCGCGTTCGAGCTGCCGGCACAACGTGCTGGCCGGGATGTCCTACATACCGGCGGAGCGCTTCGTTTTCAGCGACCTGTCGGTCCTGGACAACCTGCGGCTAGGAGCGATGCACGAGCGCTCCACCGACGTGCGCGACAGTCGGCGTCGCAAGGTGCACGACATGTTTCCGCTGCTGCAGGAGCGTGCGGCGCAGCGCGCGGGCACGATGTCCGGCGGCCAGCAGCGGATGCTCAGCATCGGCCTGGCGATGATGGCCGAGCCGCGGCTGCTGCTTCTCGACGAGCCGTCGCTGGGCCTGGCTCCGGCGCTCGTCGCGGAGATCTTCGACCGTGTACGCCGGCTTGCCGACGACGAGGGTCTGTCGGTGCTGCTGCTGGAACAAAACGTCGGGCAGGCGCTGCGCATCGCCGACCGCGCGTACGTTATGAGGTCAGGCCGGATCATCCTCGAGGAGACCGTCGAGGAAATGCGCCGACGCACCGACTTCTGGGACCTGTTCTGACCGGCCGGCTGAAGGGGACAAGTGCATGACAGACGAGAGCGCGGCGCTGCAGGCGGCGCGCCGCATGTCGCACGGCGAGCAGCTGGCCCGCGTTGCGCGCCGCACACCGGACGCCGAGGCGCTCCGCTTCGAGGGTGTGAGCCGGAGCTTCGGCGAGCTCGACGACCGGGTCGACCGGCTGGCGGACGCCCTGCGCAGCCGGGGCATCGGCGGCGGTGACCGGGTCGCGACCCTGATGACGAACCGGATGGAGGTGCTCGAGACCTACCTGGCCGCGGCGCGCCTCGGGGCGATCTGCGTCCCCGTCAACTTCCGGCTCGTCGCCGACGAGATCGCGTACGTGCTGCTGGACAGCGGTGCGGCCGCGCTCGTCGTCGACGAAGGACTGGCGCCGTCGGCGGCGAAGGCCCGGCAGCAGGCGCCGGACGTCCGCGTCTGCTTCGTCACCGCCGGCGACCCCGCCGCAGCCGGCTCCGCGGCCGAGCCCTACGAAGCGGCGCTCGATGACGCGACGCCCGGCGGCCCGTGGCCCGACGTGCCGGAGCACGACCCGGCCTTCCTCATGTACACCTCCGGCACGACCGGTCGCCCCAAAGGCGCCGTGCTCTCGCACTTCAACCTGCTCATGAACACGATGAACATGGTCGTCGGGATGGGCTTTCGGGACGACGACCGCCGGTGGCTGTCCGGGCTGCCCCTGTTCCACATCGGCGGTCTCAACGGCGTCCTGCCCTACCTGCTGCTCGGGGGGACGTCGGTGCTCCTGCCGTCGGGGCAGTTCGACCCGCTCGAGGTCGTCGAGCTGATGGAGAGCGAGCGGATCAGCGCCTGCTACTTCGTCCCGACGCAGTGGCAGGCGATCTGCGCGGTCCCGGACCTTGACCAGCGCGACCTGTCGGCGCTGCGCCGGATCTCCTGGGGGGCCGCGGTGGCGCCGCCGTCGGTGCTGCAGGCGATGGCGGAGGCCTTCCCGGGCGTGCCGAACTACAACGCCTTTGGGCAGACCGAGATGAGCTCGGTGACCTGCGTGCTGCGCGGCGAGGACGCGATCGCCAAGATGGGGTCGGTCGGTACGCCCATCGTCAACGTCGAGGTGCGGGTCGTCGACGAGCAGATGAAGGACGTCGCGCAGGGCGAGGTGGGGGAGATCGTCTACCGCGGTCCCACCGTCATGCAGGGCTACTGGAACCGCCCGGAGGCGACGGCGGAGGCCTTTGAAGGCGGCTGGTTCCACTCGGGCGACCTCGTCCGGCAGGACGAGGACGGCTTCGCCTACGTCGTCGACCGGAAGAAAGACATGATCATCTCCGGCGGCGAGAACATCTACTGTGCGGAGGTCGAGGCGGCCATCGACGCCCATCCGGGGGTGCGCGAGGTCGCCGTGATCGGGCTCCCGCACGACAAGTGGGGCGAGGTGCCGCTGGCCGTGGTCGTGCCGGTCGACGCGGCAGCGCCGCCGAGCGAGCAGGAGGTCATCGACTGGTGCCGGCAGCGGATGGCCTCGTACAAGAAGCCGGCCCAGGTGGTGTGCACGGAGCCGCTACCGCGCAACGCCAGCGGGAAGGTGCAGAAGACCGTGCTCCGCGAGCGCCACGTGCCCTCGAGCGCGTGAAGACCGAGCGTGCGGTGTCCACGCGTGATCAGGCCTGCAGGGACGGGAGAGAATGGGGACATGGCTGCTGAGATGAGCGAGGAGCTGCGGAGCCTGCGCACGTCGATGAAGGAGTTCATCGACGGACAGGTGATCCCGCACGAGCGGGAGCTCGAGGAGCACGACGATCACGCCCGCGAGGTGATGGAGGGCCTCAAGGAGGAGGCGAAGCGCCGCGGCCTGTGGGCGCTCGGGCACCCGGCCGAGATCGGCGGAGGGGGCCTGCCGTTCATGGACTTCGCCCTGCTCAACGAGATCATCGGGCGCTCGGAGCTCGGCCAGGTCGCGGTCGGGTCCATGAGCATGCAGGACTCGATCATGCTGCACCTGTACGCGTCGGCCGAGCAGCGCGAGCGTTTCCTCAAGCCGCTGGTGGCCGGGGAAATCTCGCCGAGCGTCGGCCTCACCGAGCCGGAGGTGGCCGGCAGCGACCCGACCCTGATGCAGACGACGGCGGTGCTCGAGGGCGACGAATGGGTCATCAACGGGCACAAGTGGTTCACCAGCAACGGGTCTCGGGCGGCCTTTGTCACGGTGTTCGCCCAGACCGACCCGGACGCTGCCTCGCGTTACGGGCGCTTCTCGGCGATCCTCGTGCCCACCGACACGCCGGGGTATGAGATCGTGCGGGCGGTCCCGACCATGGGCCACGTCGGCGGCGACCACTGCGAGGCGCGCTACCACGACGTCCGCGTGCCGCAGGCCAACCTGTTGGGCGAGCGGGGCGCCGGATTCACCATCGCCCAGCGCCGCCTCGGGCCGGGGCGGATCTTCCACTGCATGCGCTGGCTCGGCCAGGCGCAGCGAGCCTTCGAGCTCATGGTGGACCGCGCCGGCACCCGCTACGCGCACGGCTCGCTGCTCAAGGACAAGGGCGAGATCCAGCGGTACGTCGCCGAGTCGGCCGCCGAGATCCAGGCCGCCCGGCTCATGACGCTGGAGGCCGCCCGTGCGATGGATCGCGGCGACCAGGCCCGGGTGGAGATCTCGATGATCAAGTTCTTCGGGGCGCAGATGCTGCACAACGTCATCGACCGCGCGATCCAGGTGCACGGGGCGCTCGGCGTCACCGGTGACACGCCGCTCGAGCGGATGTACCGCGAGGCGCGGTACGCCCGGATCTACGACGGTCCGGACGAGGTGCACCGGATGGTCGTGGCGCGCACCCTGCTCGCGGGCGCGGCGCCGCCCTGGGCGTGACCGCGCCGCCCGAGCCCGAGGCGCTGGCGGTGCTGCTCGGCGAGGCGCCGGTGGCAGACCTGCGCCGGTTGCTCGGCGGGGCGTCGCGCGAGATGTGGTCCTTTCGGGTGGGCGGCCGGCGCATGGTGCTGCGGCGCGACCCGCCCGGGGCGCCGTCCCGGCTCGGCGCGCAGGGCGAGGCCCGGCTGCTGCGCGCCGCCGCCGGGGCCGGCATGGCGGTGCCGGCGGTGGTCGCCGACGCGCCCGGGCAGCTGGTGCTGTCGTGGGTGGAGGGCGAGACCCTCGCCCGGCGGATCCTGCGGGACGACGCGTACGCGCGAGCCCGCGAACGGCTGCTTCAGCAGTGCGCCGAGCAGCTCGCGCGCCTGCACACCGGCGTGCGCCCCGAGCAGGTGCCCGGGCTCGCCGCTCCCGACGTGGTCACCGACGTCCGCGCACGCCTCGACGCGATCGGCGAGCCGCACCCGGCGTTCGAGCTCGCGCTGAGCTGGCTGACGGCGACCCGGCCACCGGTCCGCACGGACATCGTGCTGCACGGCGACTTCCGGCTCGGCAACCTCATGGTCGACCGCGAGGGGCTCGCCGCCGTCCTGGACTGGGAGCTGGCGCACCTCGGCGACCCGCACCAGGACCTGGCATGGATGTGCGTGCGGTCCTGGCGCTTCGGCTCCCCGCTGCCAGCCGCGGGCCTGGGGACCCGCGAGCAGCTCAGGCACGCCTACGCCCGCGCCGGGGGCATGCCGCTCGACGCGGTCGCGCTGCACTGGTGGGAGGTCTACTGCACCCTCGACTGGGGAGTGATGTGCCTGCAGCAGGCCCACGCCCACCTCAGCGGTGCCGTCCGGTCGGTCGAGCTGGCGGCGATCGGCCGGCGCTGCTGCGAGGTCGAGCTCGACGTGCTCGACCTGCTGCCGGGCGCGTGCTCGGCGCCCCCGCCCGATCCCGACCCGCAGGCCGCGCACGGCGCCGGCCCGCACGACCGGCCCTCCGCGAGCGAGCTGCTCGAGGCCGTCGGTGAGTTCCTGGCCGGGGCCGAGCTGTCCGAGCACGACCGTTACCTGGCCAAGGTCAGCGCGCGGCTGCTGCACACCGTCGAACGCGAGCTGCTGCTCGGCCCGGCGCTCGCCGCCGCCCACACCGCCCGGCTCGCCGCCCTGGGCGTCCAGGACGACGCCGCGCTCGCCGCGCAGATCCGCTCGGGCGACCTGCGTCACGAGCAGGCGCTCGCAACGGTTCGGGCCGCCGTCGTCGACAAGCTGCGGGTCGCCGACCCGCGTCAGCTGAGCGGGCGCACACCCGCCCCGCCCCCGCCGTCCCCCGTCCACCTGCCCGTCCCTGCACCCATCCTCTCAACCTGAAGGAGACATCCCATGACCGACGCCGAGCGCACCGTCCCCGACCTGACCGAGTACTTCAAGGACGCACCGTCCAACTGGGGGAAGTGGGGTCCGGACGACGAGGTGGGCAGCCTCAACTACCTGGACGCGGCGCAGGTTCTGCGCGGCGTCGCCGCGGCCCGCCAGGGCAAGACCTTCACGCTCCAGATCGACATCGGGCGCAAGACCGGTGACCCGGTCTGGCCCGGGCGGGCGCCGGCGATCCGCAGCCAGATCGTGGACAAGGGCCACTTCGTCTCCGGGAAGCTGGCCGGGTTCCCGGGCGGCGCCGAGTACGCCGACGACTTCATCTCCATGTACCTGCAGGGCTCCACGCAGTACGACGCCCTGGGTCACGTCTGGTACGACGACACGCTGTGGAACGGCTACCCGGCCGACAGCACCCTGGGCGGCATGAGCAAGGCCGGTATCCATCCCATCGCCGAGCGCGGCGTGGTCGGTCGCGGCGTGCTGCTGGACATGGCCCGGCACCGCAACAAGGAGGTCCTGGGCAAGGGCGAGACGTTCACGCACGAGGACCTGATGGCGTGCGCGGAGCGGCAGGGCACGCAGATCCAGAAGCGCGACATCCTGCTGGTGCGGACGGGCTGGATCGGCTCGTTCTACCGGGTGCCGGCGGCAGAGTTCTATGCCGACTTCATCGAGCCCGGCCTGACGTACAGCCGTGAGCTGGTCCAGTGGTTCCAGGACATGGAGATCCCCAACCTGGTCACCGACACGATCGCCAACGAGGTGACCGTCGACCCCGAGTCGGGCATCCTGCTGCCGCTGCACAACGCCCTCATGCGCAACCTCGGGGTGACGCTCACCGAGATCGCGCAGCTCGACCCGCTGGGCGACGACTGCGCCGAGGACGGGCAGTACGACTTCCTCTACACCGCGGCCCCGCTGAAGATCGTCGAGGGCACGGGGGCGCCGGTCAACCCGGTCGTCGTCAAGTAGCGCCCGCGTCCCCGCGGGGTTCGTGCCAGCCGGCCAGCAGCGTTGCTCGACACCCGGCGTGGCGCCCGTGCCGTAAATGGCTGAACGCTATGGCCGGGCGTCCCTTCGCCCTGCTCCCGGCAGCTCGGCCACCGGGCGGCCGAGCAGGAAGCCCTGCGCGCGGTGGCAGCCTCCGAGGTCGAGCAGGTGCGCGAGCTGCTGGTCCGTCTCCACCCCTTCGGCGGTCACCTCGAGCCCGAGCTCACCGGCCATGGAGGCCACCGCCCGCAGCACCGCGGCGCTCTGCGCGTCGGTGGGCGACGCAGCGACGAACGAGCGGTCGATCTTCACCCCGCTGACCGGTACCTGCGTGAGGTGCCGCAGCGAGGAGTAGCCGGTGCCGAAGTCGTCGAGCACTAGGCGCACGCCGGCGGCGGCGAGGGTGGCGGTGTTGGCGGCGGTCGCCTCGTCGTCGTGCACCCAGTACGACTCGGTGATCTCGAGCTCGAGGCGCTCGGGCGGCAGGCCGCACCCGGCGAGCACCGCCAGCAGGTCGCCCGCGTAGGAGGCGTCCCGCAGGTCGAAAGGACTGACGTTGATCGCCAGGCGGGCACCGGTGAGCTGCCAGTCGACGGCATCCCGGCAGGCCAGCGTCAAGACCGTGCGTCCGAGCTCGCGGATGAGCCCGCTCTGCTCGGCCACCGACACGAGCTCGGTGGCGGCGATCGCGGTGCCGTCGGGCAGGGTCCAGCGGGCGAGCGCCTCGGCAGCGACGACGCGGCGCTCCGGCAGCGACAGGACCGGCTGGTACACCACCGAGATGCCCTGTCCGGTGGCGAGCGCCTGGCTGAGGGCGGTCTCGCGCGCCTGCGCGTGCTCGGCCTGCACGCTCATCGCCGGGTGGTAGGTGGCGTAGCGGTCCCGGCCGAGCGCCTTGGCCTGGTGCAGGGCGATGTCGGCCTGCTGGAGCGCCTGCTCGGCGCTGTCCGCCGGTTCGGTGCCGTCGTCGGCGCCGTCGTAGCGGCCCCCGAGCGAGGCGCTACCGACACTGACGGTGACGTGCGCGCTGGTGCCGGCCACCGGCACCGGACGCCCGACCGAGGCGAGCACCCGGGCGGCCGTCGCCTCGACCTCGGCGGCCGCGGTGACCTGCTGCAGCAGCACCGCGAACTCGTCGCCACCCAGACGGGCGACCGTGTCGCCGGCCCGGGTCGCCTCGCGCAGGCGGCGCGACACCTCGAGCAGCACCGCGTCGCCGGCGGCGTGCCCGAGGCCGTCGTTGACCTGCTTGAAGCGGTCGAGGTCGAGGAACAGCAGTGCGGCGGGCGAGCGCCGCTCGAGCACCTGCGCCAGCCGCTCGGCCAGCAGCGCGCGGTTGCCGAGCCCGGTGAGCGGGTCGCTGAGCGCAGCCTGCCGGTGCGCCTCGGCGTCGGTCGAGCGCTGGCTCACCGCGGCGCCCAGCAGGACGCCGAGCAGGGTCAGGGTCACCAGCCCGAACTGCAGGGCGAAGCCGCCCTCGCCCGGCACCTGGCCGCCGTTGAGCGCGACCGCCCCGATGTTGGCCGCCAGCACCGCGACGGCCGACGGCACGAAGCCGCCGCGCAGGGCGATCCAGATCAGCGGCACGTAGACCACGTAGCTGAAGTCGAGCGAGCCGCCGCCGTTCGCGTACGCCGCCCACACCGCGACGGCCAGCAGGAGCACCTGCCCGAACCGTTCCCGCTTCGACAGGCGCGCGCCCGGGTGCTGCAGCGGGAGCTCGGGGCTGCGCTCGGGCGCAGGGGCAGGGTGCTGGGCCTGCGTGTGGAGCCCGTCCGGGCGCAGCTCGGGCAGCTGCCGCGCCCCGATCAGCAGCACGGGCGTGAGCATCCCGATGCCGGTGGCCGAACCGGCCCAGAAGCCGACGACGGCGACGGCCAGCTGGCGCAGCGGGACGGTGCCGGCCCCGCTCAGGAACACGGCCTGCACCACCGCGACGGGCAGCGGCGCGGCGAGGCAGGTCAGGACGCCCAGCCAGACGACATCGCGCAGCGTGCCGAGCCGGCGGTCGACGTGCAGCCGCCGCAACACGGCGACGGCGCCGCCGTAGCTGGCCGCGGTGATCAGCGCCAGGACCGCGATCTGCCATACCGCGAACCGGAACTGGCTGATGAGCAGGTCCTGCAGCAGGTGCGCCACCACCAGGGCCGGGGTCCAGCGCAGGCCCAGCAGCATCAGCAGGGTGACGTCCAGGGCGGCGGGCGCGAACCAGAGCGACACCCCGTCCGCGACGGTGTAATGGGCGGCGATCGCGTCCAGGCCGACCGACAGCAAGAGGTAGCCGACGAACACGAGCAGGACCCGGGCGGGGCGGGGCAGCCGCCGCAGGCGCCGATCGAGGACGGCGGCGACGCGCTGGGCGCGCGTGCCGGCCGGGCGCCGGTCAGTCGTGACGAGGCACCTGTGCCCCAGGCCCGGCCGGACACCGGGACACGCGTCGCACGACGGCACCTCCACTTCGTTCTCGGCAGGAACCTGCGCTGCAGGCGTCAGGCTGTCACGTGCCCCTGCATCGCTGGCAAGAACCCATGGCATCCGCCGTTCGGAGGACGGTCCGGCACCGCAGATACCGACCAGGTGCAAGTCGGGCTACTCGATCCCGAGGTAGGCCTGCACGACTCGTCGGTCGGCGAGCAGATCGGCGGCCGGGCCGCTGTGCGCGACCGACCCGGTCTCGAGCACGTGCCCGACGTCGGCGGCGCGCAGCGCCCGGCGCGCGTTCTGCTCGACCAGGACGACGGTCGTGCCGGACACCCGGATCTGCTCGATCACGGCGAAGACGTCGTCGACGACGCGCGGCGCAAGGCCCATCGACGGCTCGTCCATGAGCAGCACCCGCGGTCGGGCCACCAGGGCGCGAGCGATGGCGAGCATCTGCTGCTCGCCGCCGGAGAGCGCGCCGGCCGGCAGCGCGCGGCGCTCGGCGAGCACGGGGAAGCGCTCGTACATCTCCGCCTTGCTCGCGGCGGTCGTCGAGCGCTGGTGCCAGCCACCGAGGGTGAGGTTCTCGTCGATCGTCATCGTCGCGAGCACCTCGCGGCCCTCGGGCACCTGCACGAGCCCGGCGGCGACCCGCTTGTGGGCGGGCCAGCGGGTGACGTCCTGCCCGTCGTAGTGGACGCTTCCCGAGCGCGGCTTGACGAGCCCGGCGACCGCGTTGAGCACCGAGGTCTTGCCCGCTCCGTTCGCACCGACCAGTGCGACGAGCGCGCCGGCGTCGGCCTGGAAGCTGACGTCGCGCACGGCCGCCACCCGGCCGTAGGAGATGCTGATGTCGCGGACGTCGAGCAGCGGCTCAGACACGACGCGAGCTCGCGGTGGGCTGGCCGGTGGCGGAGTCCCCGGCTGTGGCGGCGGGCGCCGCGGTGTTCACACCCGCGGCCTGCGCCGTGTCCGAGGCGATGTCCGGACCGGCGCCCTCGACCGCGTCCGAGCCGTCGTCCGAACCGGTGTCCGCACCGAGGTAGGCCTCGATGACCACGGGGTCGGTGCTGATCTGCTCCGGGCTGCCGGCCGCGATCACCTCGCCGAAGCTGAGCACGACGATGCGGGTGCAGGTCTCGAGCACCATCCGCACGTTGTGCTCGATGAGCAGCACGCTGATGCCGTCCGCGGCGAGCGAGCCGACCAGCGTCGAGAGCTCACCGGCCTCGACGTGGTTCATCCCGGCGGCCGGCTCGTCGAGCACGAGCAGGCTCGGATGGGCGGCCAGTGCGCGGGCGATCTCGAGCCGGCGGCGGTCGCCGTAGGACAGCTCGCCGGCGGCGACGCCCGCGCGGTCGGCCAGCCCGACGCGGCGCAGCTGGGCGTAGGCCTGCTGTCGTGCGCGCAGCTCGTCGCGGCGGGCCGAGGGCAGGAACACCAGGCGCCGCAGCAGCGTGGGGCGACTGACGACGTGCGCGCCGACCAGCGCGTTGTCGAGCACCGAGAGCCGGTCGAACAGCTTGGAGTGCTGGAAGGTGCGGGCGAGGCCGGCCGCGGCGAAGCGGTGCGCGCCGCCGCCCGCGCCGAGCGAGAGGCCGAGCACCCGGCCGGTACCGCTGCTCGGCGGCACCAGACCGCTGATCATGTTGACCAGGGTGGTCTTGCCGGCCCCGTTGGGACCGATCAGCCCGAGCACGTCGCCAGCCGCGAGCTGCAGGTCGACCTCGTTCACGGCGTGCACCCCGCCGTAGGACTTGCCGATGCCGGTGAGCTCGAGCAACGGTGTGCCGGGCGCCGGCAGGTCGGGCAGCGCCGGTGCCTCGCTGTCCGGTGGCGGGGCGCCGCCGCGCCGGCGCGGCAGCAGGCTCGCGAGACCGCCGGGCAGGAACAGGATGACGAGCAGCAGCAGGGCGGAGGCGAGGAACGGCCGGATCCAGCCGGCCTCCAGGCCGACGGCCCGCTGGACCTCGGGGATCGCGGTGAGGAAGGCGCCGCCGAGCAGCGGTCCGAGGAACATCGCCACCCCGCCGACGACGGCGGTGACCAGACCGTCCACGGCGGCGGTGAAGCCGAAGTCGTCCGGCACCAGCAGGCGCGAGAAGTAGGCGATGAGCACCCCGTACAGCCCCGCCACCGCACCGGAGGTGACAAAGGCGCTCATCCGGTGGCGGGTCACGTCGATGCCCATCGCGCGCGCGGCGAGCTCGTCCTCGCGCACCGCCGCCAGCGCCCGTCCCATCCGGGAGCCGCCGAGCCGCCAGAAGTAAAAGGCGACGAGCACCAGAGCGCCCCAGGCGATCGACGGGGTGACGAGCTTGGGCACCACCGTGCCCTGCGCGCCGCCGGTCCAGGCGGAGTTGATGAGCACGATGCGCACGACCTCGCTGAAGCCGAGCGTCGCGATGGCGAGGAACACCCCGCGCAGGCGCATGACGGGCAGGCCCAGCAGGAACGCCGCGACGGCGCCGACCGCCATGCCCGCCGGGATGGCCACCACGATGGGGGAGAAGGCGCCGAGCACCGGACCTTCGGGCACGACGAGTGTGGCGGTGAACCCGGCGAGCGAGGCGAGGCCCGCCTGGCCGAGGCTGAGCTGACCGGCGAGCAGCACCGCGTAAAAGGAGTAGGCGAAGATCGACGCGAGGGCGATCAGCGTGAACGTCGCGGAGTAGTCCGACAGCAGGTCGCCGAGCATCAGACCTCCCGCACCCGGAAGTTTCCGAACAGCCCCTGCGGGCGTAGCAGCAGAACGGCGAACAGCAGCCCGAAGGCGACGACGTCGCGCCACGACGAGCCGACGTACTGCACGGCGAACACCTCGGCCAGCCCCAGCGCGATCCCACCGACCATCGCGCCCTTGAGCGAGCCCATGCCTCCGACGATGATCACGGCGAGGCCCTTGAGCTCGATGTTGGTGCCCATGCCGAGCTGGGCGCTGTTGACGTAGAAGGCCAGCAGCACGCCGGCCACGGCGCCGAGCGCGGAGGACAGCGCGAACGTCGTTGCGGTGACCCGGTCGACGTTGATGCCGAGCACCCGGGCGGCGTGCGGGTTCTCCGCCACGGCCCGCATGCCGCGTCCGAGGCGGCTGCTGCTCACCAACCAGGCCAGCCCGATCATGAGGGTGAGCGAGACGGCGAGGATGACCATCTGCAGGAGGGTGACCCGCACCCCGCCGACCGTGATCTCCTGCTGCGGGAACGTGCCCGGCGGGAAGCGGCGGGTGCCCGGGCCGTAGCGCGCCTGCACCAGCGCGATGATCATTCCGCCGAGCGCGATGGAGGAGATCAGCCCCGCGAAGTGGGCGTCCGGCCGGTTGCGCAACGGCCGGAACGCGATCCGCTCGATCAGCAGGCCGAGCAGGGCGCCGAACACGAGCACCAGCGCGATGGCCGCCCACACCGGCAGGCCGAGGTCGGTGACCAGGCCGATGCCGACGAAGGCCGACGCCGCGAACACCGACGCGTGGGCGAGGTTCAGCCGATCGAGCACCCCGAAGACCAGCGTGAAGCCGATCGCGAACAGGGCATAGATCGACCCGGCGAAGATCCCGTTGAGCACCTGCTGCACGTCATGTCCCCGCTCGCCGCCGACCTGACTGTTCCTACTGCAGGACCGTGAACGTCCCGTCCTTGACGATCTGCACGACCGCCGGGTGCTGCGGCTCGCGGTCCTCGCCCATCGTGAACTCCCCGAGCGGCGTCGGGAGGTCCTTGATCGTCAGCAGCCCGGCCTGGACGTCGGCGCGCTCGGCCGAGCACTTCGCCCGCACGGCCTGGTCGACCAGCAGCAGCCCGGTGTAGGCCTGGGCGGCGAACTGGTCGGGATCGGCGTTGTTCTTGGCCTTGTACTCCTTGAGGAACTCGGTATTCGCCGGGTTGTCCGAGGCCGAGTTCCAGGCTGCGCCGACGATGACGCCGTCGGCCGCCTTGCCGGCGTCGGCCATCAGCTGCGGCGAGTTGAAGCCGTTGCCGCCGATGATCGGCACGGTGATTCCCGCGGCTCGGGCCTGGGTGACCAGCGGGATCGCCGCCTCGATCAGGCCGGACACCACGATCGCGTCCGGGTTCGCCGACTTGGCCTCGGTGAGCAGCGCCCGGAAGTCGGTGTCGGACTTGGAGAACGTCAGCGTCTTGACCTCCTGGACCCCCTCGTCGGCCAGGGCCTGCTTGAAGGCCGAGTACCCCGACTCGGTGAAGGCGTCGTCGTTGCTGTACATCGTGACGACCTTCTTCAGGCCGAGCGACTCCTTGGCCTTCTTGATGGTCTGCGGGATCACCGCGCTCTCCGGCAACGAGTCACGAAAGACGTAGTCGCCGATCTCGGTGATGCCCGCCGCGGTGTTCGAGATGCCGAGCACCGGCGTCGAGCTCTCCTGGGCGATCGGGTCGGTCGTCTTGGCCGCGTTCGACAGCGTCGGACCGATGATCAGACTGACCTTGTCGCGGTTGAGGAACTGCTCGAACACCGTGATGCCCTGCTTGGGGTCGGTGGCGTCGTCCTCGATCTTCAGGTCGTAGGTGATGCCGCCGCCCTTGAGCTTGTCCATCGCCGTCTGCAGGCCCTGCTTCTGCGAGGTGCCGTAGCTGGCGGCCGCACCGGTCAGGCTCAGGGCGGCCCCGAGCGGCACGGGCTTGTCCAGGGTGCAGTCGGCACCGGTCTTGCCGGCCCCGGCCGAGTCGGCGCTCGCCGGGGCGGCGTCCGAGCTGCTGGAGTCGGTCGTGCTGCTCGCACAGGCCGAGGTGAGCACCGCGATGACCGCTGCCGCGACGAGGGAGGTGGTCCTGGTGCGCATCGGCTCTCCGGGCGGCTCGCTGGCGGGTGGATTGTGTTACAAGCTAGCATGGGTGTGAACTGCGTCACGGGCAACGACCGGGAGCCAACCGTGCAGAGCGTCGTGCAGACAGCAGCACCAGCGCCGCGGCCGTTCGACGCGGTGGTGGGGGTCGCGACGGGCAGCGCTCCCGAGCGCGTCGCGGCGGTCCTGCGTGCGGCGGTGCTCGAGGGCGAGCTGGTGCCGGGCCAGCGCTTGCGCGAGCATGCCCTGTGCGAGCGCTTCGGCGCGGGACGACACACCGTGCGGGCCGCCCTGCACCTGCTCGTCGAGAGCAGGCTGGTCGTGCACGAGCGCAACCGGGGCGCCTTCGTGCGCCCGCTGACCCTCGCCCGCATCGACGAGGCCTTCGGCTTTCGGCGGGTCATCGAGCTCGGCAGCCTGTCCCTGGCGCTCGCCCGCGGCGCCGACCTGTCGGCCGTCGAGATCGCGGTGCAGGAGCTCGAGTCGGTGGCCGAGGACGCGTCGTGGCGCCTGCTCATGCAGGTGCACGGACACGTCCACCACGAGATCGTGCGGGCCGGCGGCAACGACCGGCTGCTGGCTGCCTACTCAGGATGCGAGGATGAGCTGAAGATGCTGGTGGCGACCGGGCGGCCCGACGTCTCACCGCAGCGCCTCGCGCGGCTGCACCGGCACCTGGTGCAGCAGTTGCACCTCGGCGGTGACACCGCGCTGCAGGCGCTCGAGGAGGACCTCGAGGTGAACGGCCGGGCCGCCGTGCTGCAGGCGCTGCAGCGGCACGGCGGGCGGGGGGGTGGGTCGCCGGGGCACCTCGGCCCGGTGCCGACGGCGGGCGTGCGATGACCCCCCTCACGCGCCGGACCGCCCGCCAGCTGCCGCGCTGGAGCGAGCTCGCGCCGCTCGTCAAGCCGAGCAAGCCGGTGCTCGACCCGGTGGAACGCCGACTGCAGCGGGCCCAGACCGTCGCCGATCTGAGGCAGATCGCCCGCCGGCGCACCCCGCGGGCTGTCTTCGACTACACCGACGGCGCTGCCGAGGACGAGATCAGCATCGGCCGGGCGCGCGACGCCTACGCGCGGGTGGAGTTTTTGCCCCGGGTGCTGCACGACGTCTCGCGCGTCGACACCTCCGCGGACGTCCTGGGCCGGCGCGCCGCGATGCCCATCGTGCTGGCACCCACCGGCTTCACCCGCCTGATGCACCACGCCGGCGAGACCGCGGTGGCCGCCGCCGCAGCCGGCGCCGGGCTGCCCTACGCGCTGTCGACGATGGGCACGACGTCGCTGGAGGCGCTGGCCGAGGCCGCGCCCGACACGCGCCGCTGGTTCCAGCTGTACCTGTGGACCGATCGTGACGCCAGCAGCGACCTGGTCGAGCGGGCGTGGCAGTGCGGCTACGACACGCTGGTGCTCACCGTCGACACCCCGGTCGCCGGCTCACGGCGGCGCGACGTCGTGAACGGCTTCACGATCCCGCCCTCGCTGACCCTCAAGACGATGGCCGACATCGCCCGCTACCCGGCGTGGTGGGCCAACCTGCTCACCACCGCGCCGCTCGAGTTCGCCTCGCTGTCGTCCTGGAACGGCACCGTCGCCGAGCTGATCGGCGGGATGTTCGACCCCTCGCTGGACCTCGACGACCTCGACTGGCTGCGCGGCGCCTGGCCGGGGCGACTGGTCGTCAAGGGCATCCAGACCACTGACGACGCGCTGCGGGTGGCCGACCGCGGCGCCGACGGCGTCGTGCTGTCGAACCACGGCGGCCGCCAGCTCGACCGGGCACCGACGCCGCTCGAGCTGCTGCCCGAGGTGCGCCGGGTGCTCGAGGACCGGGTGGAGCTGCTCATCGACACCGGCATCATGACCGGCGCCGACGTCGTCGCCGCCCTCGCGCTCGGCGCCGACGCGGTGCTCGTCGGCCGCGCCTACCTGTACGGGCTGATGGCGGGCGGCGAGCGCGGGGTGGCGCGCGCGATCGAGATCCTGCGCACCGAGCTGGTGCGCACGATGCAGCTCATGGGTGCGCCGGCGGTGGCCGACCTGCGCGGCCGAGCGGTGCTGCGCCCCGCCTGACCGACCCCGTCGGTTCGGCCTGGCCAGCCACTCCCGCCCCGGCTCGCCTTCCGCAGGTCTACGTCGGTCCGACACGCCCAAGACGTGACCGGAGCCTGGGAAAGCTGCCCTCAGCGCCGGCTGCAGCTCCACGTGAGCCGCTCCAGGCCAGCGACGATGTTGCGGGTGGCAGATTGGCAGGTGACACGCCGGCGTGTCACCTGCCAGGGCGCCAAACAGGAGATCGCAGGCCCGTGGAGCGCCCCCGCTGGTGCCGAACGCTTCCCGCCCGGCCGTCTGTCTCCGGGAATGCGTCGGTTCGACACGCCCCAACAGCGACCGGAGCCTGGGCAAGCTGCCTCGGCGGGACCGTGAACTGGCCCAGGCCGCCGACCAGCTCACCCGCGCACGGGCGTGCAAGCCACGGCGGCAGGGTTCAGGCTGCCGCCGTGGTCGCGAGGTCGCCGACGGCCTCGATCAGGAAGTCGAGCTCCGCAAGGTCGGGGACGCAGGGGAACAGGATGACCTCGTCGGCGCCGGCGCTCTGAAAGGCGGCGACCACGTCGCGCACCGCCTGTGGCCCGCGGCTGATGTCGTCGCGCACCTGCTCGGGCGGGCCGCCCTGCACGAAGTACTCCTGCATCCAGGCGTCCGCCGCGTCACCGGCGTCGGTGCAGGAGGCGTACCAGGTCGAGGCGATCAGCCGGGGCGAGCCCGCCCGTCCCGACTCGGCCCAGGCGGCGCGCACGGCCTGCGCCTGCAAGGCGAACACCTCCGGCCGTAGCCCGCCGTGCACGAAGCCGGCGCCGTGCCTGACCAGCCGGCGCAGCGCCGGAGGGGACGAGCCACCGATGTAGACCGGCACGTCGTCGGCCCGCGGACCGAGCAGCTGCGGGTCGTCCGGGCGTTCGCGCAACGCGGCCAGCGCCTCGAGGGCGGCGTCCATGCGCGCGCCGCGCTCGTCCCACGCGACACCGGCGCTCGCGTAGTCGTTCGGCCTGGCGCCCACCCCTACGCCGACACGCAGGCGGCCGGGCGCGAGGCGCGACAGCGTCGCGATCTCCTTGGCCCACACGTTCGGCGCCTTGAGCGGTGCGACCGAAACGTACGGCATGAGCAGCATGCGCTCGGTAGCGCCGGCAACGGCCGCGAGCGTGGTGATCGCGTCGTAGTTGTCGTAGGAGAACCGGTCGGCGGCGGCGACGGTCGTGAAGACGCCCGACAGCTCGGCTCGGCGCGCCCAGTCGAGGACCACGCGCCCGTCGACACCTGGCACACCGCTCGGCAGGATCACGCCCAGGTCCATGCCGCAGGGAACCGCGGTTGGCATGGCGTTGTCAAGACGTTCGTCACGAGAGCACTAGACGAAAGTGCGTTGCCGCCGTACGGTCGCCGGGACGCAAGGAGAGCCATGGACGCCCAGGCCGCGCAGGACCTGCTCACCGGCACGCCGCCGACCGACGTCGCGCCCGCGCGCCCGCCCCTGGTCGTCAACGCCGTCGCGCACGCCTACAACCTGTCGGCCGGCAACGCCCGCGGGCAGCTGGGGCCGATGGTGCGCGAAGGCTTCTACGGCCTGCACGCCCACTACAACCCGCCCGGCTGGCGCATGCCGAAGGAGCTGTTCCAGACCGACCAGTCGGTCGAGCTGCTCGCCCGTACGCACTTCCTGGAGAGCGGCGTCGACGTGCTCGCCTACCACGTGCTGCGGCTCGACTCGCTGTTCTCCGACGGCCTGTGCAGCCTGGCCAAGGCCGTCGAGCTGACCCACCGCTGGCCGCAGCGCGTCGTCACCTACCTGGGCATCGACCCGACGCTCGGCGCCGCCCGCTGCGTCGCCGACATGGAAGAACAGTTCGCGCAGCTGCCGGCCGCGGTCGGCGTGAAAATGTACCCCGACCAGGTCGAGCCCTACCGCACGTTCCGTATGGACGACGAGGCGCTCATGGGCCCGGTCTACGACAAGGCGCTCGAGCTGGGTCTCAAGGTCGTGGCGGTGCACAAGGCGCTGCCCAACGGCCCGGTGCCGCTCGCGCCCTACCGGATGGACGACGTCGACGCCGCCGCGATGACGCACATGGACCTCAACTTCGAGATCGTGCACTCCGGCATGGCCTTCGTCGAGGAGACCGCCTACGCGCTCGCCCGCTTCCCGAACGTCTACGCCAATCTCGAGATCACCACCATGCTGCTCGCGACGGCCCCGCGGCTGTTCGCCGAGGCGCTCGCGACCTTCGCGCACTGGGGCGGCACCTCCAAGGTGCTCTACGGCGACGGGTCGATGTTCACCCACCCGCAGCTGGCGCTGCACAACTTCTCGGGCTTCCAGTGGCCGGACGACCTCGCCGACAAGTACGGGCTGGCGCCGCTCACCGATGCAGAGCGGATCGGCATCCTCGGCGGCAACTACCAGCGGATGACCGGGCTCGACCTCGACGCGCGGCGCGCGCAGATCGACGCCGACGAGTTCAGCGCGGCCACGCGCGAGCGCGGCGGGCTGCTCGCCCCGTTCACCTCCTGGTACGCCGAGCACGGCAAGACGCCTCCGACCGGCACCGGCCCACTGCCCGAGGTGGCCGGTGTCGCCGCCTGACGGGGGTGCGATCGCGCTGGCCGACGTGCACGCCGCGCTCGAGCGTGTCCTCGACCCGTGCAGCCTGGTGGCCGGCACGCCGCTGTCGCTGCGTGAGATGGGCCTGCTGCGCGGCGTCGAGGTGCGGGGCGACGGTGTCGTCGCGGTGCGCTTCGGCGTCACCGGCCCGGGCTGCACCTTCCTGGCTGCGCTCGGGCAGGGCGTGCTCGACGCGGTCGGGGCCGTGCCGGGCGTGCGCCGGGTCGAGGTCGCGCTCGATGCGGAGGGGCACTGGCACGAGGGCCTTATGAGCCCGGACGGGCGCCGGCGCCTCGCGGCCGCCCGCGGCCCGGTCGACGTCGCGCTCGCCCCGGCCCGGTCACGGTGACAGCCACGGCCCGCGAGCTGCTCGAGCTGGTCATCGGTCAGGTCTGGGGGCTCGGACGCACCGAGATCCTCCCCGAGCTCTACGCCCCGGACGTCGTGGACCACCATCCGGTGCCGGGCCAGGTGCCGGGCATCGCCGGTCTCACCCTGGCGGTGGAGACGTTTCACACCGCCTTCCCCGACCTGGCGATGCAGCTGCACGGCGTCGTCGTCGACGGCGACCGCGCGGTCGACTGGTGGACCTTGCGCGGCACCCACCTCGGTCCGCTGGGCGCGCTCGCGGCCACCGGCCGTCCGGTCGAGTTCTCCGGCAGCGACGAGGTGCGGGTCGCGAGCGGCCGCATCGTGGAGATGTGGCACGTGGAGGACATGCTGACGCTGGCGCAGCAGCTGACCCGGTGTGAGCCCGTCGCGGCCCTTGGGGCGTGGGCATGACGGGCCGGGGCCGCTACCTCGACGGCCCCTTCGGCCAGGTGCACGTACGCGAGGCCGGCCACGGACCGCTCGTGGTGCTGCTGCACCAGGTGCCGCGCAGCACCGATGAGTTCCGCGACGTGCTGCCGCTGCTCGCCGCCCGCGGCCTGCACGCACTCGCGATCGACCTGCCCGGGTACGGCGCCAGCGCGCCCGCCGTCGTCGACTCGATCGAGGCCTACGCCGACGCCGTGCAGGCGGGGCTCGCGCAGCTGACGGACGAGCCCTACGCGCTGGTCGGCCACCACACCGGCGGGGTCGTCGCCGTCGAGGTGGCGGCGCGGGCGGGCGAGGGCGTGCGGGCGCTGGTGCTGTCGAGCACCCCCTACGTCGACGCCGAGCACCGCGGCCGGCCCGCGCACGGTGTCGACTCCGTGACGCCCGACGACGACGGCAGCCACCTGCTCGCACTGTGGCGCGGCCGGCAGGACTTCTACCCGGCGGGCCGCCGCGACCTGCTCGAGCGCTTCGTGCGCGACGCTCTGGGCGCTGGCACCGCACGCAGCGCCGGTGGCCACGCGGCTGTGCGGGCGTACCGGATGGAGGAGCGGTTGCCGCTCGTCACGGCCCGGACCGTGCTGGTCGCGGCGACGGCCGACCCGTACGCCGCGCCGCACGCCCCGCGCCTGGCCGCCGCGCTGCCGCAGGCGCAGCTCGTCTCGATCGAAGGTGGGATGGTGCCGCTGCCGGACCAGCTGCCGGAGCAGTTCGCGGCCGTCGTCGCCGAGCACGTGCTGGACCACCAGTGACCCGCGCCGTCCAGGTGCGGGCGCACGGCAGCGCGCCGGTGCTCACCGAGGTCGACGACCCGGCGCACGAGGCCGGCGCGTCGCTGGTGCGCATCACCGCGGCGGCACTCGGCCACCTCGATCGGACGATCGCCTCGGGGCAGTTCCCGTCCTCGCCGCCGCTGCCGTACGCGCCAGGCGTCGAGGGCTCCGGAGTCGTCGTCGCCTCGGACACCCACGCCCCCGGCACGCCGGTCTGGATCCGCGGCGCCGGTGTCGGGGTGGTGCGCTCGGGCACCTGCGCCGAGCTGGTGAGCGTGCCGGACGACGCGGTGCACCCGAGCCCCGCGGGCGCCGAACCGCTGCTCGCCGCCTGCTTCTTCTCCCCGGCCACGAGCGCCCTGGCCTGCGTCGACGACCTCGGTGCGGTGCAGCCGGGGGAGCGCGTCGCCGTCACGGGCGCGGCCGGCGCCGTCGGGTCTCTCGTCGTCCAGCTCGCGCTGCAGGCGGGGGCCCGCGAGGTCGTCGGGTGCGTCTCGCGCGAGCAGCGCCGGCCGCTCGTGCCGATCGGCGCGCGGGTGGTGGTGGGCGAGCCCGACGGCGAGCCGGTCGACCTGCTCGTCGACACCATCGGCGGGCCCGGCCTTGCCGAGCGCCTCGGTCGGGTGCGACCCGGTGGCCGAGCGGTGCTCGTCGGCTACACCGCCGGTACGCAGCTGGTGCTCGACCTGCCGACCCTCATGGCCCGCGACGTCGCGCTGCTGCCGCTCAACGCCGTGCGCCGAGCGCCGCAGGCCTTCGCCCGCGCGGACGACGTGCTGGTGCGCCTGTCCCGCGGCGAGCTGACGCTCCGGGTGGAGCGGTTCGCCCTCGCCGACGCCGATGCCGCCTGGGATCGGCTGGGCAGCGGACGAGCCGCCGGCCGCGTGGTGCTGGTCGTGGGCGGGTAACAGCCTTCGCGGAGGTGGACGCGCGTGAGCGACACGTACGACCTGCTGCGCTTCGTGCAGGCGCAGGACGAGGGAGGCACCTACGAGGCCGCGTTGGACGAGCTGCGCCGCGGTCGCAAAGCTGGCCACTGGATCTGGTTCGTGTTCCCGCAGCTGACCGGGCTCGGCATGAGCGCCAACACCGTGCGCTACGCCCTCGGCTCGCTGGACGAGGCTGCCGCCTACCTCACTCACCCGGTGCTCGGACCGCGGCTGCGGCATTGCTGCGAGGCGGTGCTGGCCGTCGAGGACCTCACGGCCGAGCAGGTGCTCGGCGACGTCGATGCGGTCAAGCTGCGCTCGTCGATGACGCTGTTCCTGCGTGCCGAGCCGGATGACAAGCTGTTCCAGCAGGTCCTCGACCACTGGTACGACGGCCGGCCGGACCCGCGTACCGACGCGTTGCTGGCGGGCGACTGACCTCTGAAGCGCCAGGTCGAGCGTGGGAATCAAGAACGCGCAGGCCCTGCGGGTCGCTGGTCAGCACGGTCGGTCCGGTGCGCCGGGGCACCACGTGCGCGTCGTCCCCGTCGGCGGCACCACGTGCGCGTCGTCCCCGTCGGCGGTGCCCGACGCGGCGAGCAGGCGGCCGACCGCGGTGGCGTCCCGGCGGGCGAGGTGGACGACGTCGGTCCGTTGCTGCCGCGCGAGGCGGGACAGCCGCGCCTGTCTGGCTGTGTAGCGCATCGCTCGTGCAGGAGCCGGCGCCAAAACGGTGACGCGAGAGGACGTGCCACCATCGCCTCATGGATCTCGACACCGCAGGTGCCTTCCTGGCCGACCGGCACCAGGGCGTGCTGGTCACGCTCAAGCACGACGGCCGGCCGCAGTCGTCAAACATCGTTTACGCGTTCTCCGGCGGCGCGGCGCGGGTCTCGCTGACCGACAGCCGCGCCAAGACCAAGAACCTGCGCCGCGACCCGCGGGCGTCGCTGCACGTGAGCTCGGCGGACTTCTGGCAGTACTGCGTGCTCGAGGGCACCGCCGAGCTCTCCGCGCTGGCTCGCCAGCCGGGCGACGCCACGTGCCTCGCCCTGCGCCGGTTGTTCCAGGACGTGCAGGGCCGCGAGCACCCCGACTGGGCGGAGTTCGACGCGGCCATGGTCGGGGAGTCGCGGCTCGTGCTCACGCTCGTGGCCGAGCACGCCTACGGCCAGGTCGGCGGCTGAACCGCTGAAGGCGCGACCGCCGGCACCTCGCCGGCCAGGTCGTCGGGCCGGGGCGCGCACGTCGTCGACGGTGATGCGCGGGGCCCTCCGCCATCCGGCCAGGCGAGCGGCTCTCATCCGGACACGCTGGCGGTCGGCGCCTTTCAGGCTGTCGCCGGGGTGCGTGCACCGTCGCTGTGGTGAGCATCGGCACACCGGGCACCCGCAGACGGCAGGCGCCGGGGCGGGATAGATTCGCCTCGCCGGCTCGGCCGGCCCCGCCTTGTTCGTGCAGCACGCACGCGGGCGCCCCCGTGCTACGCGCCCAGCGCCCGAGCAGATCGGCTCCATGACCTCGCGCCCCCGCTCGTCCCTGCCTGTCGCCCGCCCCGTCTGGATGCGCTCGCGCGCGGTGCTGCGCACCGAGGTGCTGGCCGGTCTGCTCGTGGCGCTGGCCTTGATCCCCGAGGCCATCTCGTTCTCCATCCTGGCCGGGGTCGACCCGCGCGTCGGGCTGTTCGCCTCCTTCACGATGGCGGTGACGATCTCCTTCACCGGCGGCCGCCCGGCGATGATCTCCGCCGCCACGGGCGCCATCGCGCTGGTCGTCGCGCCGCTGGCCCGGGAGTACGGCCTGGAGTACCTCGTGGCCGCCGTGGTGCTCGGCGGGCTGGTGCAGGTCGCGCTGGCGCTGCTCGGTGTGGCCCGGTTGATGCGCTTCCTGCCGCGTTCGGTGATGATCGGCTTCGTCAACGCCCTAGCAATCTTGATCCTGCTCGCTCAGCTGCCGCAGCTGGTCGGCGTCGGCTGGGCGGTGTACCCGCTGGTGCTCGCCGGTCTCGCCCTCATCTACGGGCTGCCGAGGGTGACGAACGCCGTGCCGGCACCGCTCGTCGCCATCGTCGTGCTCACCGTCCTCACCGTGACGACGGCGATCGACGTGCCGACGGTCGGCGACCAGGGCGAGCTACCCTCCAGCCTGCCGGCGCTCGGCATCCCGGCCGTCCCCTTCACGCTCGACACGCTGCAGCTGCTGCTGCCCTACGCGCTCGGCGTCGCCCTCGTCGGTCTCATCGAGTCGCTCATGACCGCCAAGCTGGTCGACGACCACACCGGCACGCACTCGGACAAGACCCGTGAGTCGTGGGGCCAGGGTGTCGCGAACATCGTCACCGGCCTGTTCGGCGGCATGGGCGGCTGCGCGATGATCGGCCAGACGATGATCAACGTACGGTCCGGGGCGCGCACGAGGCTGTCGACCTTCCTCGCGGGCGTCTTCCTGCTCCTGCTCGTCGTCGGGCTGGGCGACCTGGTGGCGCTGATCCCGATGGCCGCGCTCGTCGCCGTCATGATCCTGGTGGTCGTCAGCACCTTCGACTGGCACAGCGTCGCGCCCTCGACGCTGCGCCGGATGCCGCGCAGCGAGACGGTGGTGATGCTCACGACCGTGGCGGTCGTGGTGGTCACGCACAACCTGGCCTACGGCGTCGTGTCAGGGGTGATCACCGCGATGGTGCTGTTCGCCCGCCGGGTGGCGCACCTGGTCGAGGTCACGAGCGTCACCGACCCGGACGGCACGCAGGTGCTCTACTCGGTGCAGGGCCAGGTCTTCTTCGCCTCGAGCAACGACCTCGTCTACCAATTCGACTACGCCGACGACCCGGAGCGGGTGGTCATCGACATGTCGCAGGCGCACGTGTGGGACGCCTCGTCGGTCGCGGCGCTCGACTCGATCACCACCAAGTACGCCCGGCTCGGCAAGCAGGTCGAGATCGTCGGGCTGAACGAGGCATCGGCCCGCATCCACGGCCGGCTCGCGGGGCAGCTCAGCAGCCACTGAGCCGCCCGCGGCGAGCTCAGCGGCGCGGGCCTCGGTGCTCCTTCGTGCCCGGGTCGGTGCCGTCGCCGGCCCCGCCGTCGTCCTTGCCGCGCACCTTGCGGTACAGCTGCTTGGCCTTCTCCTGGTTCTGCGGCTTGCGTGCCTCGTCGAAGATCTTCTTGGCTACGCCTGCGCGGGCGAGCCCGGACAGCAGTCCCATGCCGTGCCTCCTGTGTTGTGGGGATGGTTGCGAGCGTTGTACCCGACCGGACGGGACGAGTCGGCTGCCGGGGTCACAATGGGAGCACGGACGCATCGTCCCCGAGCGGACCAGGGAGCACACACGTGAGTACCGCAGTGCAGCAGGCGCCTTCGACCGACACCGAGCAGCCGCACGTCGACGTGCTCATCGTCGGGGCGGGGCTCTCCGGCATCGGCGCGGCGGTGCACCTGCAGACCGGCGCGCCGGGCACGACCTACGCGATCGTCGAGGCGCGGGCGACCAGCGGCGGTACCTGGGACCTGTTCCGCTACCCCGGCGTGCGGTCGGACTCCGACATGTTCACGCTCGGGTACGCCTTCCGGCCGTGGCCGGGCGCCGAGTCGATCGCCGGCGGCACGGACATCCTCGACTACCTGCGTGCGACGGCCGCCGAGTACGGGATCGACGGCCAGATCAGCTACTCCACCAAGGTCGTCGGCGCCGACTGGTCGGACGCGCAGGCCCGGTGGACGGTCACCACCGAGGACGTCGGCACGGGCGAGCGGACGAGCCGCACCTGCGCCTGGCTGTACCTGTGCTCGGGCTACTACCGCTACGACGAGGGCTACACGCCCACCTGGCCGGGTCAGGACGGCTACACCGGCACCGTGGTGCACCCGCAGCACTGGCCGGCCGACCTCGACGTCGTCGGCAAGCGGGTCGTCGTCATCGGCAGCGGCGCGACGGCCGTGACGCTGGTGCCGGCGCTGGCCGAGACGGCGGCGCACGTGACCATGCTGCAGCGCTCGCCGTCCTACGTGCTGCCGATGCCCGCGGCCGACCCGCTCGCCGACCTGCTGCGGCGGCGCCTGTCACCGGAGCGGGCCTACCGCGCCATCCGGTGGAAGAACGTGCAGAGCAGCCAGCTGATCTACGGCTTCAGCCAGCGGTTCCCGAAGCGGATGCGGGCGGTGCTGCGGCGCGCGGCGACCAAGGCGCTGCCCGTGGGCTACGACCTCGACACGCACTTCACCCCCACCTATGACCCGTGGGACCAGCGGATGTGTCTGTCGCCCGGCGGTGACCTGTTCGCGGCGATCCGCTCGGGCACCGCCGAGGTCGTCACCGACCACATCGAGTCGTTCACGCCGGCGGGACTGCGCCTGCGCTCGGGCGCCGAGCTCGAGGCGGACGTCGTCGTCACCGCCACCGGGCTCAACCTGCTGCCGCTCGGCGGCATCCCGCTGAGCCTGTCCGGCGAGCCGGTGCAGGTGGCCGAGCGGGTCGCCTACCGCGGGATGATGCTCGAGGGCGTCCCCAACTTGGCTTTCGCGATCGGCTACACCAACGCCTCCTGGACGCTGAAGGTCGACCTCGTGTCGGCCTACGTCGCCCGGGTCGTGCGGGAGATGCGCGAGCGGGGCGTCGCCATGGTGACCCCCCGGCTGCCCGGTGAAGGCATGCAGACAACTCCGATGATCGACATGACCTCCGGCTACTTCGAGCGCTCCCGAGACCTGCTGCCGCTGCAGGGCGCGGCGGCGCCCTGGCGGCTCCGCCAGCGCTACACGAGCGACGCGCCGCTGTTTCGCGGCGGCATCGACGACCCCGAGCTCGAGCTGCAGGCCGCCCGCTCGAGCGCTGAGACGATGTCGCCCGCATGAGCCTCGGACGCCGGCTCACGGTCCTCGCGGCCGCAGGGGGAGCAACCGTCGTCGCACGTCGGCGGGCGGAGCAGGCCGCCCGCGCGGCCCTCGACCAGTCGGGGCGTACCGCCGTCGTCACCGGGGGGGGCTCCGGCATCGGCCGGGCGCTGGCCCTGCTTCTCGCCGAGCGCGGCGCGACGGTGCACGCCGTCGACGTGCAGGGGCCCGCCGTCGAGCTCGTCGTGACGACCATCCGCGACGCAGGCGGCACCGCCCACGCGCACACCGTTGACGTCGCCGACCCCGACGCCGTCGCGGCGCTGGCCGACAGGGTCTTCGCGCTCGGCCCGGTCGACCTGCTGTTCAACAACGCCGGCGTCGGCCACGCCGGCGCCGTCGTCGACACCCCGCTGGCCGACTGGCAGCGGGTGATCGAGGTCAACCTGCTGGGCGTCGTGCACGGCGTGCACGCCTTTCTGCCGCGCCTGGTGGCGCAGCAGCGGCCGGCTCACATCGTGAACACCGCCTCTTTGGCCGGGCTCATGCCGGTGCCGGGGCTGGTGCCGTACTCGACGACCAAGGCCGCGCTGGTCGGCATGTCCGACGCGCTCGACGCCGAGCTGGCCGGTACCGGCGTGCGCGTGTCGGCCCTGTGCCCGGGCATCATCGACACCGCGATCGTGGCCACCTCGACGATGCGTGGCCCGTGGGCCGAGAAGCAGGACGCCACCGCCGAGCGGTACGCCCAGCGGGGGACGGCGCCGCAGGTCGTCGCGCGCGACGCGCTCGAGGGCATCGCCCGTGGCCTGCCGATGATCGCCAGCCCCCGGAGCCAGGTGCTGCCGGCGTGGGCGATCAAGCGCGCCTCGCCGACGCTGTCACGCGCGGTCGCGCGGTGGACCACGCGTGCCCTCGGTGGCCAGCCCTGAGCTCCCCCGCCGGGCCGCAGGAGCGTGACCGGGCCGAGCCCCATCCTGCGCCACACCCGCGCACGCCGGTCGTGCTGGGCGTCGACATCGGCACCACCGCCACCAAGGTCGTCGCCTTTGACACCGGCGGCGCCGAGCTCGCGAGCGAGTCTGTCGGCTACCCGCTCTACGAGCCGGCGCCCGGCCACGTCGAGCAGGACCCGGTCGAGATCTGCGCGGCAGTGGTGCAGGCGACCGCAGCCGTCGTGAGCGCCGTCGGCGCCGACGGGGTCGCCGGTCTGTCGTTCAGTGCCGCGATGCACAGCCTGATCGGCCTCGACGCCGGCGGCGTGCTGCTCACCCGCAGCATCACCTGGGCCGACACCCGGGCCGCCGAGCAGGCCGAGCGGCTGCGCGCCGGCGCCGACGGCCTCGCGCTGCATCGCCGAACGGGCACCCCGGTGCACCCCATGTCACCGCTCGTCAAGCTGATCTGGTTCGCCGAGCACGAGCCTGAGCTGTGCGCCCGCGCGGCCCGGTGGATCGGCATCAAGGAGTACGTGCTCGGTGAGCTGTGCGGCAGCACGGTCGTCGACCTGTCGATGGCCTCGAGCACCGGGCTGCTCGACCTGACGAGCCTTGCCTGGGACGAGACCGCACTGCGGCTCGCGGGCGTGCGCGCGGCGCAGCTCGGCACACCGGTGCCGACCACGACTGTGCTCGACGGCCTGCGACCCGCTGCGGCGGCCCGGCTGGGGCTCGACGCCGCGGTGCCCGTCGTGGTCGGCGCCGGCGACGGGGTGCTCGCCAACCTGGGACTCGGGGCGGTCAAGCCCGGGGTCGCGGCCTGCTCGATCGGCACGAGCGGGGCGCTGCGGGTCGTGGTCGACAAGCCGGCCGTCGACCGGCGGGGCCGGGTGTTCTGCTACGCCCTGACCGAGGACCGCTGGGTGGTCGGCGGTGCGATCAACAACGGCGGCGTGGTCCTGAGCTGGACCGGCAGCGCGTTGGCGCCGGACCTCGGCGAGGCCCCGGAGGCCGAGCTGCTGCGGCTTGCCGAGACGGTGCCGCCCGGCTCCGACGGACTCATCATGCTGCCCTACCTGTTGTCCGAGCGGGCCCCGTGGTGGAGCTCGCTGCCGCGCGGCGCCTACCTCGGGCTCACCCGTAGCCACGGCCGGCCTGAGCTGGTGCGGGCCGCGATCGAGGGGGTGTGCCAGCAGCTCGCGCTCGTGCTCGAGTCGCTGCGCGACGCCGGCCTCGCGGTCGAGGAGGTCCGGGGCACCGGCGGCTTCGCCCGCAGCCCGATGTGGCGCCAGCTGCTGGCCGACTGCCTCGACCTGCCCGTCCGCTTCGCCGACGGCCACGACGGCTCGGGCTTCGGCGCGGCGCTGCTCGGCATGCAGGCCCTGGGCCTGATCGCGTCGATCGACGTGGCTGCCGAGCTGGTACAGATCACCGACGAGGTCGCGCCCGATCCCGACCACGCCGCGACCTACGCCCAGCTGCGAGCCGTCGCCGAGGACGCCTACCTCGCGCTCGAGCCGACCTTCGGCCGACTGCGGGCGCTGCGGCCGGACCTGCCCGACACGCCCGAGCCGAGCGATCCGTAGCCCGTCGTCGGCCCTGCGTCGTCGTGCGCGGCCGCCCGGCAGCCCGGTATCGTCATGCTCGGCCGCCCGGCCGCCCGGCCGCCCGGCCGCCCGGCCGCCCGGCCGCCCGCCTTTGAGATGGTCTTCTGCCTCGCGTGCTGGCAGGCGACACGCCGGCGGGTCACCGGATGACAGGATCGACCGTCGTCAGCAGAAGGGACACCGTGCACAACGAGCTGCCCGCGCGCGCCGAGGTGGTGGTCGTCGGCGGCGGGGTGATCGGGACGAGCATCGCTTACCACCTGGCGCGAGCCGGGGTGCCGGACGTGGTGCTGCTCGAGCGCGACGAGCTGGCCGCCGGTTCCACCTGCCGCGCCGCCGGGGGAGTGCGGGCCAGCTTCAGCAACGCCGCCAACATCGCGCTCGGCCTGCGCGGCCTCGAGGCCTACGCCCGCTTCTCGGCCGACCCGGGCCATGAGATCGACTTTCGCCGCGACGGCTATCTCTACCTGCTGTCGGACGCAGGGCTCCGTCACAGCGGCGATAGGTGCTGGTGTGACTGATGTGACGGGTGTGTCGTAGACGCTCCCGGTTCAGGGCGGTACCGCCAAAGGGGCACGACCCTGCTGATGATCACGGTGTCGAAGCCAGTCACCAGCAGCAGGAGCCGTGCCCGTGTCCTCATCATCGCCTACCGCTGTTCCGCCCCGAGCTCCTTCGACCAGGGACTTGCAAGATCTGCTGACAGCGCTGGGCACGGTGCCCGACCCGCGCCGGACCGGGGCCCGCCGGCACCCGACCGGCTATGTGCTGGCGGTGCTGCTGAGCGCGCTGGGCTGCGCCGGGTTCGACTCGTTGGCCGCGGTCGCGCAGT
>JAABUN010002209.1_pt1 | contig 36040 bp, 31 predicted proteins | sample 5559311 | NCBI WGS metagenome assembly JAABUN01 (sample SAMN10711877, study PRJNA513370) | rock metagenome | isolation source: Antarctica rocks | place: Antarctica: Victoria Land, Siegfried Peak sud | reverse complement strand
AAAAGTGGCATGGGCATCCTAGAACGCCTCAACCGAACCTTCAAATACGCCTTCGCCTTTAGGCACGACTGGAACTTACTCGCCGAGGTGCAGACCGCTCTAGCTGACTTCCATCGCTGGTACAACCGACAGCGGGCAGGCCCGGAAGGTGCCGTTTTGCCCAAGACGCGGCGGCACTCGGCGCTGAACTACGACACCCCTTGGGCTACACTGACTGGAGCAGCAAACCCTCGCTTAGCCGCTTGAAGTGATTTCTGGAGCAGTACCCTTCATACCGCGCCCTGGTAAACGCCAACGTCGCCTTGCAACCGCCGACGTAGGCAAAGAAGTCTTCGCGGTCGAGCGAGTCGAGTTCAGCCAGGAACGGCGCTCGGCTCGAGCGGGCCAGCGTGAGCGCGCCGTTGAGGATGGCGTGGGGTGCTGTTTCAACATCCTCGGGCAGCTTGAGTACCGGCCCCAGCTTCAATTTTTGAGCGTCACGGAGAATCTGATACGCCAGTCCGTGCAGCGTCTTGACGTGTACCGCATGGGCGTGGGGAAACGTCGAGAGCGCCCTTTTGAGGTCGGTAACGGTAGCCCTGCTGAAGCTCGTGGCAAGGATACGCTCGGGCTTGAAGACGCGCTCGCGGACCAGCCGTTCAATTCGCCTGACCATCGTTGTAGTCTTGCCCGCCCCGGCGACGGCAAAGACGAGCGCCGGTCCCAGGTCGTGATCGACGATGCTTTGCTGTTCTCCTGTAAGATTGACTACTTCGCTAAGCGTTGTCCGTTGCGTGACCACCCTTAGATGATACTCGCTTACGATAGGACCTGACTGCCCTCTTAAGCGCCGTTTAAGGTCTCAAGCCTAGAATATGTGAGAACCTTACGAGACCCGAAACCACGCCCACGATGACAACCCCCAAATCTACACCTCATCAAACCGCCCAAGCCAACGTCGATGCTCTCATTGACCGCGCCAGGGAAGCGTGGCGCTCGGACAGCGTAGGAGCCTTGGCGTTCTGTGAAGAGGCGTACAGCCTTGCACTAAGTCTGAACTACCTGAGCGGTGTAGCTCGGAGCCTCAACATCAGAAGCCGCTGTCAGCTGCGGCTGGCGAACCCCGAGGCTGCCCTCAAGGACGCAGCTGCGGCACTTGCACAGTTTGAAGCTTTGGGAGACGATGAGGGCAGAGAAGGGGTGCTGTCTACCTTCGGCATCATCGAGGTAGACCGTGGTCACTATCCCGAAGCGTTAGCACACTTTCTCTCTTCGCATCGGCTGTGCGGAGGGCGGGGCGACAAACGTGAGGCGGTCGCGCTCAGTAACCTGGGCGTCGTCTACGACCATCTCGGCGACTACTCGGCCTCGCTAGACCTTCACCTGCGTAGCTGGCGCATTACCAAAGAGGGCAATAACCTTTTAGGTGAAAAGATAACGCTCAACAACGTCGGCCACATGCACTACCGCTTGGGTCAGTACGACGAGGCGTTGACGCACTACTTTCGTGGTCTGAGTCTCGAGCACGTCGGTGACCGCCAGCTTCACGCCCTCTTGCTCGACAATATCGGCCTCGCTTACGAAAAACTCGGAGACTATGCCCAGGCCCTGCGCTATCAGCAGGAGAGTTTGGACATTCGTGAAGCGACCGGTGACCAGCGGGGGATGGGCGACTCATTAGACGATCTCGGTTCGGTCTATCTGGCTTTAGGTGAAAGTGCCGAGGCGAAACGGCGACTCGAGCGGAGCCTGGCGCTTAAAGAAGCGGTGGGCAACCTCAAGGGGCAGGCTGAGACCTGTATCCTCTTGGGCACGCTATTTACCCGGGAGGGACAGCTCGAGCAGGCACTTGCCTATCTGCACCGAGCCCGCGAAACCGCTGAAGGGATCAGCAGCCGAGAGGTCACTTGCAAGGCGCACCAGGCTCTGGCAGAGGCGTACAAGCTGGGTGAACGTTTTCGTGAAGCACTAAGCCACATTGAGACCTTTTACGCCCTCAGAGACAGTTTGCTCGGCGAAGCGTCGAGCCAGAAATTGCATACCTTGCGCGTACGCTTCGAGACCGAACAAGCTGAACGGGAACGGGAACTCCTTACGCTCAAAAATAGTCAGCTTGCCACGGCGAACCGCGAACTCGAGCAACTCACCATCTCGCTGCGTGACACCGACCGGGAGAAGACGGCGCTGCTGGTACGGCTCGAGAAACACGCCCACGAAGACGCACTCACCGGCCTTTCCAACCGTCGCCACTTCGACGCTCGGCTCACGCAAGAGTTCAGGCGCGCCAACCGCTCCCAAAGACCTTTGAGCCTCGCCCTTTGCGACCTCGATGATTTCAAGGCGATCAACGACCGCTTCTCGCATACCGCGGGGGACGTGGTGCTAAGGACTATCGCCACACTTCTCACAGCTATCTTGCGAGACGGTGACGTGGTGGCGCGCATCGGCGGCGAAGAATTCGCGCTGATCTTGCCGGAGACCAATGGGCCGAAAGCGCGTGCTATCTGCGAGCGTGTGCGACGCGATATAGAGGCGTACCCCTGGCACCGGCTTTATTCGACGTTGCACGTCACGGTCAGCGTAGGGTTGACCGACAACACCACGGTTGCCCATGCCGAGGAGATGTTGGCGCACGCTGATACAAGGCTCTATAGAGCGAAGCATCAGGGTAGAAACCAGGTCGTTATCTGACCCTCACGCCTGATTTAAGCGGTACAGGTACCGAATCGTTGTCAAGGTGAGGCGGCCCTGTTCGGGTCTAGTTCAGCGGTCCGGGGAGTTTTATCGCCCGCGCCGACCTCGCGCTATACTTTTACGTGGACATGGGCGTTTCTGGCAACTCCGAGGGATCGACAAAGAGCATAAGCTTTCAACTCAAAGGCGAGGGGGCAGGACCGCTACCCCCTGTGCTTCAGCAGTACGTCGGCTTCAAAGAGCAGTTCCCCAATTATCTCTTGCTAAGCCAGACAGGGGGCTTTTACGAAACGTTCGGTGAGGACGCCGAGGTGCTTGCAGGGATAGCCAACCTGGCTCTGACCAGAAAGAGCACCAAGGAGTTCGTCACACCGATGGCAGGGGTACCCATCCATGCTCTGGACGTGCAGATCGAACGGTGTCTCAACGCGGGCCTCAAGGTAGCCATCGCCGATCAAGTAGGGGAGGCTGAGGGCGAAGGCGTGATGACGCGGGCGATAAGCCAGCTCATCACCCCCGGAACCGTGACCGACGAGCACCTGCTGAGCGCCCAAGCAAACTATCTGGCCGGGGTGGTGTTTCGGGAGGGTGAATACGCCCTCTTCCTGCTCGACCTGAGTACGGGAGAGTTCACCGGAACGCTCGTCGATAAGGCGTCGTCACTGCTAGCCGAGGTGCAACATTTCGCCCCCCGGGAGATCGTGCTCGAGCCGGAGACCGCAGAGGACGAAGGCTTGAAAGAGGCGCTCGGCCAGCTCGCGCTGGTCTCGGAACCGGGCAACCTCGAGCTTGGCGAGGCGCAGCAGCTGCTCGAGACGCAACTCCGGCGCGTGCCGGAACGCTTGACCCGCCCTGCGCTGGCACTCGCCGCCGCCGGGGTGCTCCACTACGCCGGGGAGGCGCAGCAGGGGCAGCTCGCCGTCGACCGCTTTGTACCTTACGACGTAGCCGACGCCATGATGCTGGGCGCGTCGGCGCTGACGAGCTTGGAGGTGTTCAGCCCGGTTTCGGCGTCCGGGGGCGACGTCGGCAGAGCCCGAACCCTGTACGACGCCCTGAACCTGTGCCGTTCAGCTCCTGGGAAAAGGCAGCTGAGGAGCTGGCTGCAACGCCCTCTGATCGACCCCAAGGGGATCGAGTCGCGTTTGGACGCGGTAGAGCTCTTCTACAACGACCGTTCTTTGCATGGACAGGTGCGGAAGTTATTGTCGCAGGTTCAGGATCTGGAACGTACCGCGACCAGACTCGGCAACCAGAAAGCGGGACCGCGCGACCTCAAGGCGCTCGAGAAGACGCTGGTCGTCGTGCCGGAGTTGCAAAACGCCATGACCAAACACGTAGCCGTACACGCCTGGCTCAAAGAGCGCAGACCGCTCATCGACGACCTCACCGCCACGATTGCCGGGGCCATCCAGGACGACGCGCCGGTCAAGGCCAGCCAGGGGGGTTACATCAAGGCGGGGTACGACGCCGAGCTCGACAGCTTGAGACGCACCACCGAGGACGCGCAGACGTGGTTCGACGAGCAGGAGCTCGAAGAACGTAAGATCACCGGCATCGGCAATGTGCGAATCGGTATGAACCATGCGCTCGGTATCTACCTCGAGGTGGGTAAAGCGCAACAGGGGCAGGTTCCAAAAGACTACGAACACCTCCAGACGCTTAAAGACAAGGTGAGGTTCACCAAAGCCGGTCTCCGCGCCCGCTACGCCGAGCAGCAGGTAGCGGGGGAGCGAGCTATAGTACGAGAGCAGGAGCTTTTGAATAGGCTTCTGGGCAAGCTGGTCGAGCACACCGACAGCCTCAAGCTGCTCAGCAAGATGATTGCGCGCGTCGACGTCTACGCGGCTCTGGCCGAGGTCGCGGCCATCCACAACTACGTCCGGCCCCAACTGGGTACACGCGAGCTGGTCATCGAGGGTGGACGGCATCCTGTCGTCGAGCGCCACGCCCGCTTTATGCGAAACGACCTCGAGCTGAGCCCCGACGTGAGCTTGATCGTCCTGACAGGGCCGAACATGAGCGGCAAGAGCACCTACTTGCGGCAAACAGCCCTTATCAGCATCATGGCGCAGGTGGGCTCGTTCGTCCCGGCGCAGCGGGCGAGCCTGCCCATCTTCGAGCGTATCTATACCCGGATCGGAGCGAACGACGATCTCGCCGGGGGACGCAGCACCTTTTTCGTCGAGGCCGAGGAGCTGGCTCACATCCTGGGTACGGCCACCGCACGCTGTCTGGTCCTGCTCGACGAGGTAGGGCGGGGTACGAGCACCTATGACGGTTTGGCGATTGCCACAGCGGCCACTGAGTACCTGCACGACCACTTGCGAGCCTTTACCCTGTTCGCTACCCACTACGCCGAACTGACCGAGGTCGCCGAGACGCTGGAACGAGCCGAGAATCGACACGTGGCGGCTGAAGAAGAAGGTGGAGAGCTGGTTTTTTATCACCAGGTCTTGCCGGGACCCGCAAGCCGCTCCTACGGGATCGAGGTGGCTCAGCTCGCAGGGATGCCGCAACAAGTCGTCGGTCGGGCCAAAGGTGCTGGCGTCGCTGCAACGCCACAAGGAGTCCTGAGTGCAAGCTGAGTTCAAGTTTCTCCCCCTTGGCGGAACGAACGTCGGGGCGTCGTGCTACCTCTATGAGCTAGGCGGTACAAGGCTGCTGATCGACTGCGGGATTCAACCGGGACTCTTGGGCGAAGCGTCTTTACCGAGGCTCGAGCTGCTTACCGAGCACCGCCCCGACGCACTGGTTATCACCCACGCCCACAGCGACCATATCGGCGCGCTGGCGGTCCTTAAGCTGACGCTCCCTGACTTACCCGTCTATATGACAGGCGCGACCGCCCGCATCACTCTGCCGATGCTCCTGGACGCGGCCAAGGTCGCAGGGCGCAACGGTTCACCGATGTTTATCGAGGCCGACGTGATGAAAGCCTTGCAGCAGGTCACGACCATTTCACCAGACGTACCTTTCGAGATCGGTGAGGTCACGCTGACCCCCAGGAGAGGGGGTCATATCGTCGGGGCCGTGGGACTGATGCTCGAGCACGAGAGCGGCTTCCGCATCTGGCACACCGCCGACTTCAATACGGTGGCCACCCCGACCACCGACGCGGCGTACCAGCCCCCTGAGCCTGAAGCGGTCGATGTGGTGGTGACGGAGACGACCTACGGCAACCTCGAGCTGCCGAGCCGCAAAAAACAAAACGGCGACTTTATCGCCCAGGTCAAAAAGGTTCTGAGTGGCGGAGGGCGGGTCCTGGTCCCAACTTTTGCGCTAGGGCGCGCTCAAGATGTGCTCCTGACCCTGACCCGGCAGCTGCCCGGAACAGCCATCTACCTCGACGGTCTTACCCGCGCCATCACTCAGCTTTTTGCCGCCATGCCCGAGCACCTGCCTGCAGGGGTACAGAACCAACTCGAGAACGGCACCAACCCGTTTTTCCCCCCGAATGTTCGTCTCGTCGAAAGTCGGCGTGAGCGCGAGGGGATCATCCACAACCCCAAGCCTGCCGTCATCCTGGCGAGTAGCGGGATGCTCTCGCAGGGCGTTTCACCGCTCTACGCCAAGCATGTTTTGAAAGAACCGGCGAGCGCGGTCTTGATCGTCGGCTATCAGGACGCCGAGAGTGCCGGGAGACAGCTTTTAGAAGGTCGTGACGAGCTCGTACTCAATGGTGAAAGGGTCACCGTCAGCAGCCATATCGAACGTTTCTATCTCTCCGCTCACGCCGACCGCTTGGGCATCGCTCAGCACCTGAGCCGTTACCCTTCCGAACGCCTGGTGCTTACCCACGGTGACGGGGGAGCACGAGAGGCGATCTTCGAGCTGTTCCGCAAGGAGCGGCACGTCGACCGTCCCCAGGTGGGCGAGTGGCTAGACCTGGCAGGGGAGACGAGGCGCAGGAAAACGGCACCTTTACCCTCACCCACCCCCAACCGCAGCGCCACCCGAATCAAACGCTATAAAACCGATATTACCGTCCGCCACGATAGGGGAAAGCTCGTGATCGACTTGCCGGAGACCTTCGATATGAGTCTCTTTCCAGAAGGGCGTTACCGGCTCGAGGCTCATCTCGCCATAATTGCCAAACTCAAATTGACTGAAAGGCCGGAGGGTGCGCCCAGCACCAACGAAGCCGAAGAGGCAGAAGTTGATGCACAAAAAGAGTTAGTCTAACTCGGCAAATAGGGGTACCGCGTAGACCCGCCTGGCAACCTCCGGGATGAGCTGATCGGTCTGTAAGCCCAGCAGCCTCACGCCTTGCCCGGGCTCGAGCCTCGTCTCGATGATGCGAGCTGCCACCCGGCTTAGGACAGAAGCATCATACGTAGGTTGTGACAAAGGCATTCTGCGGGTGATCAGCTCGAACGACGTCGTTTTTACCTTGACGATAACGTTGCCTGCCCGGACCCCGGCTTTGGCGAGTCGGTGTGCCAACATCTCGGCGATAGCAGGCAATTCGGCTATGAGCGCGCCCTGTGAGGTGACGTCTTGCTCGAAGGTCGTCTCTGCTCCGATACTCTTACGCAGCCGGTCAGGGTTGACGGGGCGGTCGTCGATCCCTCTGGCGATGTCGTAGAGGTAGTCCCCGTGTTTGCCGAAGCGGTCGCTGAGGAACTCACGGGTCTGCTCCTGCAAGTCTTTACCCGTGTGAATCCCTAACGCTTTAAGGCGCGCCGCCGTTTTGGGTCCTACTCCAAAAAAGGCGCTGACCGGGAGGGTTGGGATGAGTTGTTGAGCATCGTCCGGGGTAATGACCGTCTGCCCGTCCGGTTTGTTCATGCCTGAGCCGAGTTTGGCGAGAAACTTGCAGTAGCTGATCCCTACCGAAGCCGTGAGTCCTACCGCGTCCCTGATGTCGGCTCGCATAAGACGTGCGAGAAGCGTACCCGACAGTGGTCCCTGTTTCGGTTCAGTCACGTCCAGATACGCCTCGTCTAAAGAGAGCGGTTCGATCAGGTCGGTATAACGGGCGAAGACCTCACGAATTTTCTGCGACTCGCGCCGGTAGACCTCCATGCGGATGGGGACGACGATGAGTTGCGGGCAGAGCCGTTTAGCCGTTGCCACGGGCATCGCACTGTCCACACCGAAACGGCGCGCTTCATACGAAGCGGTAGTGAGCACCCCACGGGTACCGTCCTTACCGACCGCTACCGGCTTCCCTCGCAACGAAGGGTCGTCGCGCTGTTCGATCTGCGCGTAGTAGGCGTCGAGGTCGACGTGGAGGATTTTCCGCACACTTGATTATCGGCGAGCGGAAATGGGATGGGTGTCGGCTGACTCAGCCAAACTCAAATGCTCTTAACTGACCTCAGTCCATCAATGAGCCATAGAGCACGCGCCAGATCTTCTTGCTCAGGGTCCGCAAGACTCCTTCAGGGGGCTCGATTAGGGCAACCGTATAATTATTCGCAGGCGAGTTGACCGCAGCGGCGTAAACCGCGCTGAACGTGGCTGATTGCCACCCTGGCTGGATGGTTGTTGTCGGATTCCGGGACGAGGTGTGGCGGTTAGACTACCGTCAATGGACAAAGCCCAACTTCTCCTACTCACCGACGTTTACAAAGAGCAGATATTTTCCGGGCTGCGTGAGCTGGGACCGGGGCGCGTAGCGCGGCTCGACCGCAGCGGTTTTGAGGGCAAGACCACTGAGGAGGTGCTGGAACTCGTCTATATGCAAGGGGTCGCCGAAGCTCTGGACGCTTTTGACATGAGTGAGCTGCTCAGGGCAATAGCACGCGAAAACGAATCTCCAAAGCCGGATATGCAAGCTTAACATCAGTCTTCTAGCAGAGCGTTTATTCGGATTAAAAGCTTAGCCAGCTCTCGCTGTTTGGGTGAGGGCAATTTGTTGATACGGCTCGGGGTGAGCTTGCGTTTAAGGCCAGCTATATCGATAGATTCGGCTCTTCCCTGATCCACTGTCCCTTTAGGTACGCTTTGCTCATCGATCTTCTCCTTGAGCTGCTTTAGACTCAGGTCACTTTCAAACGTGAGCTGAAGCAGACGTGCACGCAACGCCTCGTCTTTTACGCTTGCGAGCGCGCGCGCTTTGGAGTACTCGAGCCTTCCCTCCCTGACGGCTTGTACCAGCGCCTCGGGCATCTTCAAGATGGGTACGCGGTGGCTATAAAACGAACTGGCAGTGTAGCGCCCAATGCTCCTAAAAAGTTCGTCGACACCTCTGACCTGCGGATTGATAACAACGTTGTTATCAGCTCGTCCGAGTGCCCGGTAGTGGCTCTGGCGGATAGCTTCTAGCACGTCCTGCACAGGCGCATCGAGTTTGAGGCTGAGGAGCTTTAAGGTGCCTTCGGTCTCCTCTACCGGGTTCAAGTCCTCGCGTTGTAGGTTCTCAATCAGAGCGATCTCGAGGCTCTCTTCGTCGGATAGCTCACGAATAATCACCGGTATGGTCTCGAGTCCTGCGCGCTGTGCGGCGCGGTAACGTCGTTCTCCGGCTACAAGCTCATAAGCGTCGCCGCGTTCGCGGACTAGTACAGGTTGTAACACGCCCTTTTCTTTGATGTTGGCGGTCAGCGCCGTCAGCGCCCCTTCGTCAAAGAACTTACGTGGCTGCTCAGGGTTGAGGCGAATCTCACCGAGAGGAAGCTGCCGTTCTCCGCTCCGCTGCGCCGTCTTTGCAGCGCCGAGAATAGAGGAAAACGCGTCGCTGCGGTTAAGCTTCGCCATTACAGGCTCACCTTCACGCCGAGGGCTTCGAGCAGTTCGCTCGTCACGGTGCGTATCTCTTCGCTGGCAACGTCCTTTGGCTTAAAAGACGGTATAGGCGCACCGGCGATCTGCGCGTCTTTATAGGTTGCAGGCCGATGGCGTAGTGGGGAAGAGACAGGCGCGACCTCGGGAAGTTGCGCGCGAATAGCTGAGAGCGAGTCCTGATCGTGCCGGGTGCGGGCGTCGAATTGGGTCAGCAAAAACATGGCGATCCGGAGTCGGGGGCTCATCTCGCGGTAGGATTCAACCATCGTAATGACCGTCTGAATACCTCTAAGCCCTTTGCTGTTTGTCGGCAGGGGTACGACTACGAAATCGGCAGCGATCACGCAGAGCGCGGAGAGTTGCCCCAGGCTCGGCGGCGGGTCGATCAACACGAAGTCATAGCCGCCCAGTTTGCGGATGGCGTTTCTCAGGCGCATCAGGCCGTTCATCTCACCCGGCAAGAGCAGGTCGATACGGGCCAGGTCGAGCTGACTCGGAATGAGGTCTAAGTTATGCGCGCGTAGCGGGTGGGGGAGACGGAGGTCGTTGCGTTCCCGACCGTTGCTGATGACTGCGTTAAAGATCGTCTCGTCTAGTGCGGCGGGCTCCTGCACGCCTAGCCATTCGCTTAGGTTGGCTTGCGGGTCGGAGTCGATAAGGAGGATCTTGAAACCTTGCTCTGCCAGCGAAAAGCCGATGTCGCGGACGCTGCTCGTTTTGGCGACCCCACCCGCATGATTGAAAAACGCGATTGTACGCATTGTCTCGACCTCCACTTTTAGGTCTACCCCCAACGCTTCGGCGTAACGCTGTACCGAGCGGAGGGTGGGATTTGAGCCTGGGCGCTCGAGGCTCCGCACACCCTTCGCGTCGCTCATCCCGAGCCGGTCTGCAACGACCTTTTGGGATAGACCCCGGCGTTCTCTCTCAGCCTTGAGCAGCATGACGGTTTCTTCGATATTCATCAAGGTAATATATTACCTCACGAGTAGGCTTTTAATGAACTGGGTAATATAGCTGCATGACGAGTGAACAAAAGACAAGCAAGCACTACACTGTAGAGAGCTTTGAAGACGATTGGGCGGTGCTCGAGGCCGACGCTGAAACGACCTTTCCCGTCCCGCGCGCGTGGCTGCCTGAAAACGTAAAGGTAGGTGACGTGCTCAGCGCCCAGGTAGCGAGTGGGGGAGACGAGGGAAGCTTAAAGCTCGCTATCGACGCCGAGGCGACGACCAAACGCCGCGAGGCTGCCGAGGCGCTTCAGGCGGACGCGGTAAAAGGCCCCGAGGGTGATATTGAGTTGTGAGGTGGCTTTTTGCACTAGCTCTCGCCTCAAGTCTAGCCCACGCTCAGCAGCTCGAGCTGCACTTTATTGACGTGGGTCAGGGGGACGCGGTACTGATCCGTAGCCCGTCGGGTCAAAACGTCCTCTATGACGGGGGCCGCCCCGCAACCGTGGTGCTCGATTATCTTGAAAGTGTCGGCGTCTCGAGCCTTGACCTGGTGATTGCCTCGCACCCGGACGCCGACCATATCGGCGGGTTGCAGGCGGTTGTAGAGGCGTACAGGCCACAGTTTTACCTGGACGACGACATCGTTGCAGAGACCGACGTGTACCAGGAGCTGACCACTTCGGTGCGGGCGCTGGGAGTCGCTGAGCTGGAGCCGACGGCGCGGCGTGTCGGTCTGGGCGCTGCTAGCCTCCAGGTCATCCCGCCGCCGGGAGACGAGCGTTTGGGGCGCAACAACAACAGTGTCGGGGTCGTCGTGACCTACGGCGACTTTAGGGCGGCGCTGACCGGCGACGCGGAAGAGGCCGAGTTCGACTGGTGGTTAGGGAACGTGCCGGAGCTGCTAGGGCCGGTGCAGGTCTACAAATCTTCACACCACGGCAGCACCAACGGGGACACTTTGAGGAGCGTTACGACGTTCGGACCGGAGGCCATCGTCATTTCGGTAGGGGAGGGCAACACCTACGGACATCCGGAACCGGAGACGTTGGCCCTGTATCAGAGCATCAGCGCGGACATCTACCGCACCGACCAGAGCGGGACGGTCGTCGTCAGCGCCACGGCGGATGGAAACTACACCGTAGACGCCCAGCCGAGCGCCGAACCCGAGGTCATCCCGACTGAGCCGCTCGAGGCCGACCCCGAGCAGACGACGGCGTTTGATCCGTTTGGTGAGGACAAGGACTGCGGGGACTTCGGTTCACAGGCTGAGGCGCAGGCATTTTATGAGGCTGCGGGTGGGCCAGGAGAAGACCCGCACCGGCTAGATGGCGACGGTAATGGAGCAGCCTGCGATGGCCCTAGTTACTGAACTCGTTCAAGTAGTCTCGAGCTTCGGAATAGGATCTCCTGGACGCCAATCGACTGTGACCCCATCCTTCGGATCATAAGGAGCCTTGATGAAAATAGCTTTCCAAGGAATTGTACCTCTATTTGTAAAGTAGTGCATTTCAGTTGGATCGCAGCGAAAAAAATCACCTGGCTTAAGCTGGTGTTCTTCAAAATTGAGATAGAGGGAAACTTCTCCCTCAAGTGTAAAAAAACTTTCTTCGAGGTTCTTGTGATAATGATTCGGGAAGTCTTGGTTAGGAGGCAGGACGACGATCCCAACGTCTATATTCGGCCCCCTAGTGATGTACCCTGGTCCGTACGATTCAAATCTAAGCTTGACATCTTCTTCGTTCGATCTAAACATTGTCACCCTCCAAACATTTGTACAGTCTAATGTGCATCAAACCGACTAGAACCCTGGTGCCTTCCACATAGCCTCCGTAACGCCTTCACTAACAAGCTCGCGTTGAACTCGGTAAGCTGCCTCCCAACGGTGTTTGACCGTTTCGTAAACTTCTTTGTTTTCCAGCTGAGGTTTATATTCCCTACGCCACCGAACAATTTTCTCGGCAGTACTCGCAACATCGGAATAAACACCAGCACCAACCCCAGCAATGATGGCAGCACCTAGGGCTGTTGCTTCTTCAACCTCTGGAACTCTGACAACTTTACCAGTCGCGTCAGCTACAATCTGACACCACAATGGGCTTTTTGCAGCACCACCAGCGAAAGTAATTAGGTCGACATTAATTCCGGCAAACTGCTCGACTAGCTCGAGATTTTTTGCGGTTACTATGGCTGCGTTTTCTAAGAGCGACCGGAACAGGACCGCTTTGCTAGACTGCTGCGGGTCTAGCTTCAAATTCAAGAATGAGGGTGCAGCGTGGTACCACTCGCTAAATCGCATGACATCCGAAAAGATGGGGATAACACCGTACGAACCGGTAGGTACTTGAGCTGCTTGCTCCGAGAGAAGCTCATATGTGTCTTGCCCAGATTTACGAGCGAGGCGTATCTCATCTTGGCAAAAAGTGTCTCTGAACCAGCGCATGACGTACCCAGCGAAAAAAACTATAGCTTCTGCCTGCCAAAGATGCGGGACAACGTGAGGATTAACCCTTATGTCCATTTTGGGATCAACCCTAGGTTCTGAAATATTAATCTCTTGCTGCCAAAAGGTTCCGCCCATAACAGCCATTTGGTTTTCCTTGACAACACCTAAACCGACGCACCCTACCTGTGCATCCCCGCCACCTATGACGACGGGTGTACCAGCGCGGAGGCCAGTCAGTTCCGCAGCAGCTTTTGTCACGCTTCCTATCCGTGTGCCTGATTCAAGAACTTCCGGCAGAATATTTCCGTTCAGTCCTATCTTCGCCATAAGCTCGAGCTGCCACTGTCTAGTCTCAAGCGACAAAAGACCTGTCGTCCCTGCGTTAGACGGTTCACTCGCTATCTCGCCTGTGAGCTTGGCAATCACCCAGTCATTGAGCATCGAGAATGAAGTGGCTTGCTCGTATATGTAAGGCTGATTTTCCTTGAGCCACAAAAGACGAGGTATAGCCCCCAAAGCAAACGTCTCGCCGCTCACCTCATAAACTTCTCTTTCAAATAGAGGATGCTCAGCGCGCAAATTCTGAACTTGAACAGCTGCACGGGCATCTACATTCGCGCAGGCCCACAGCTCATTTCCATCCTTATCGTAAAGCACGATGGCTTCACGCATACTAGTGGTGCTGACCGCGCAGATATCCAGGCCATCTAACTTCTGAAGCACTCTCCAGATGCACGCCGCAAGAACGTTCCAGTTCTTTTTAAAGTCAAAGTTCATTGAGCCGGGATATAACGCCTCCGGCAGATGGTGCCACTCTTCTTGAGCAATAGCTACTTGATTTCCCGATAGGTCAAAAACAATGGCGCGCCCACTGCCAGTACCAACATCAACGGCAAGAAGATATCTCATGTGTCGTCACGTCCAGTGAGCGCTGTAGCGGCATCTTCATCAGTAACCAAAACATTGATTAAGCCGCCAGCTAAAGCACCCTTGATAGCACTAACCTTATGTAAACCGCCCGCCACCCCGATGACTCTAGGGATCTGCTCTAGCGTTTCCAAGTTGGTACCAGTGATACGAGTGTGCAAAGGCAAATCAAGAATTCTTCCATCCCCGTCGTAGAACTGACCTAAAATATCTCCAACTGCTCCTTGACGCTTGTAAAGAGCTATCTCTTCTGACATTACATATCCCGAATGAACTATTGTTGCGTTGTCTACAGCTGCTCCGATACCCACGATTGCACAGTCTGCCATTGGTACCATCGCCAAGATCTCCTTTACTCGAGGTTCTTTTTTAATGGCCAAGGCTAGTTCGGCGTTTGAGGTGAGGATAGGGGCGGGAATTATATGAATCCTTGTTTGATCGGTGTAAAAACCAGTGAGGCCATGAAGATATGCTGAGACCCCACCACTAAGACTAACAAGCGAGATGTTTTCACGTAAGAAAAAGTAGTTCAGTTTTTGTAAGGTTCTGGTGATGGTGTCTCCCCAACCTATCGCCAGAAGTGCCTGATCCTTCAAAACAGTTGTTAGGTACCTACCCGCTTCAAAGCTCAAGTTCTCATTGGTGATATTTCTGCCATCATGGCCACTTGGTATGACCCTCACGTCATCCAGACCATAGGATTTTGCAACTTCAGACTCAAGTTCAAGACAATCACAGAAAGCCGAGTTGATCTGTACCTGGATAATTCCAAGACGATGGCCTCTTTCAATAAGCCTTGATACCTTTACCCGGGGAATACCTAAACGGGAGCTTACTTCTTCTTGTGTTAGTCGCTCACGATAATACAGCCAGGCGACGCGAGATACGAGTCCTTCTTCGGAACTGATCATTTCTTGGAAGGCTGTCTCAGCCATCAAAATTCGTTTTCATAGATTTACCAACAGAGCATAAAGGCAATATCTGTCCATTTGTTTAATAGTAGAGAAAAAGCTCACTCTTGTCAATTGCAGGCAACTTTAGGTTCTCGCCTTCTGGTGCAGATATATGTGGCTATAAGTGCGGTTTGCATTCGGAGGTACTTGTAAACAAATCTACTTTCTTGTAAAGTTTGTTCAACGCTAATTGGTGATATCAAAAGAGGAAGTGATATGAGGTGTCAAATATGAGTCCGGAAAACTTGCTACTCGAGCTTGAAGACGTGTGGAAGTTGTTCGGAAGCACTATGGTACTAAAAGGTGTCGACTTAGCTTTGCAACCCGGTCAGATCCATGCTCTTCTGGGTGGAAATGGGGCTGGTAAATCGACTCTCATGAAAATCATTTCGGGCGTTTATATCCCTGATGGTGGCAGTATCAAGATAGCTGGAAAAACAGTGAGCCGCTTGAAACCTTCTACCGCACACGAACAGGGCGTTTATCTGGTTCCTCAAGAGCCGCTGATGTTTTCAACCCTAAGTGTGTTCGAGAACTTATCGGTGGGTCTTCATAAGCCCAAACAGCAGATCAGCAAAGAAATAACATCTTATCTAAAACTTTTTGGCGAAGATATCGATTTAACCCGTCCTGCATCCGCTCTGACAATCGCTAAGCAGCAGATTGTCGAGATCATCCGCGGCCTCTTGAGAGATGTTCGGGTTCTTATTTTAGATGAGCCAACCTCCGCGCTTAGTCCCTTTGAGACAAAGATTTTATTTAGTATTGTCAAGAAGTTGGCTTTACAAAAGGTTGGAGTGTTGTTTATTTCCCACAAGCTAGGCGAAATTCGAGAGTTAGCCGAGCAATTGAGCATTCTACGCGATGGTAGGGTAGTACTTTGCGACAAACTAACGAATCTAACTGATAATCAAGTGATCTCGACTATGACGGGTGACACGTACTCAAATGCGCTTTCTATCAAAGCCCTTCAGAGAGTTGACAAGCACCTGTCGCCTGTACTGCGCGTCTCTTCACTCAGTGGTCAGGAGTTCTCAAATATCGACCTCGATTTATACGCTGGCGAAGTTGTGGGACTAGCTGGTGTAGTTGGTTCAGGCCGCACGGAAATATTAGAAACGCTATTCGGAGTTAGAAAAGTAGAGTCGGGAGCAGTGTTTTTTGAGGGCAAGAACGTTACAAATTATCTTTCCCCCTCGTTCGCTCTACGAAATGGTCTGGTATATCTTCCAGAGGACCGGAAGGTGACAGGTTTGTTTGACAAAGCTTCTATTGCATGGAACTTAACGAGCGCAGATCTTTTCAAACGAAGTTGGTTGCTATCGAAGCGCCAAGAGGAGATTGACGTTTCGGCTGTCATCCAAAGTTTAAGTATTGTGTGTCAGAACGCGCAGCAACAAGTAGCTTCTCTCTCAGGCGGTAATCAGCAGAAGGTTCTGTTCGCCAAGTGCTTACAGCTTCAGCCTAAAGTGCTTATGCTAGATGAGCCTACCCGCGGAGTCGACGTTAAAACAAGGGATGAAATTTACCACCTGGTACACAATTTGGTACAGAGTGGCGTGGCTATTATCTTAATCTCATCAGATCTAGAGGAAGTAACAAATCTTAGTAACCGTGTAGTGGTTATTCATCAGGGCAAAGCAGTCGGACACCTTAGTGGTTCTGAAGTAACGCTGAAAAATATTGCTAGCCAAGCTTTTGGAACAGAGACGGTAGCAGCTCTTTTATGAAAATGTTCAGGCGGCTTAGCTTCAACCGCGATTTGTTCATCCTTGTCTTTACACTTATGCTCTTCTTTCTAGTTGGACTTATCAACGGCACCTTTATAAGTGTCGACACGCTCTTGCGAGTGCTGAACAGCAGTTTGGTACTTATACTTGTGGCAGCTGGAGCAACGCTAGTCATTTTGACTAAAGGTATAGACGTTTCCATTGGTGCAACACTCGGATTATCGGCGATCATTTTTGGTTCGTTGCTTAACGGAAACATGCCGCCCCTTTTTGCATTTCTTCTGTGTCTTTCGGTAGGCGCTAGCGCTGGACTCTTTAACGGCGTTATGGTGGCCGTTTTTCGCATTCCTCCAATAATTGCGACGTTAGGAAGCCTGGGCCTCTACCGAGGTATAGCCCTATTGTATTCTGGAGGAAGCTGGATTGAGAGCGTACCTTTTGAGATCAAGCAGCTTTCGACGAGAACGTTTGGACGATTGTCTATTGTTGCTTGGTTAACTTTGTCAGTAGTTGCGGCAATGTACCTCTTTCTGCGATATCACCGGTGGGGGCGTTACTTTTACCTGACTGGCAGTAATGAGGACGCAGCTAGACTATTGGGTATTCCAGTTAAGACTGTTCAGCTTACCGCCTTCGTCGGAAGCGGAGTTCTTGCTGCGCTGGCCGGAGTCGTTTTTACCTCACAAATCGGTTTCATACCTACTCAAGCGGGCTCTGGTATAGAACTGAGGGCTATCGGCGCGAGCGTAATTGGAGGCGTAAGTCTTCTAGGTGGAACTGGTACAGTTCTGGGCGCGGCCACGGGTGCTTATTTCCTGACTTCCATTGATAGTATTTTAGTGTCTCTTAAATTTCCAGCTTATTGGAACGACCTGTTATCAGGCGTTATTTTGCTTCTCGTGCTCATTTTTGACCAGCGTTTGCCCGATCTGTTAAACAACGTGTCAGGAGCAAGGAAAAGGTCAGTACCTGAAATGACAAAGTCGCAAACGAGCGAACAAACGCTTTTGGAAAAAGACAGCGTGGATCGAGCCAAGTTATGACGATTTTCGGTAAGGTCTCATGGAACGTAATTCTCTTGCTTATTCTGGTTGTCGAGTTGGGGCTTTTTGGCTTTGCGGAGCCCTATTTCGTGCAACCAGTAAACCTGCTCTTTAACACAAGCGACTTCATTCATATTGCTCTTGTGGCCCTCCCCCTAACCCTAGTTCTTATAGGAGGTGGCATTGACGTCTCATTCGGCTCTACTATTGGTTTAAGTTCGATAGTTTTGGGATTTGCCTTTACCCTCGGGTTGAATATATGGCTCGCCGCAATAATCGCGATTTTGGTGGGTGGTATTGCAGGGACCATCAACGGTCTTATCATCACGTTTACCAAGGTGCAGCCTCTTGTAATTACACTTGCTACCCTCTACCTTTATTCGGGCGTGGCAGTTGTTATCTCTGGCTCTTTAGGTGCCGATGGTTACGAGGGCATTAGCGGCTTTCCTGCCGCCTTCTCAAATCTTGCTAATCTGACGTACGGTGGTTTTCCGCTTCCATTAGTTATTTTCGTATTCTTAGCGCTCGCTTTTTCCGTATTTCTCCACCAGACTCGCACCGGGCGTTACATCTATCTGACTGGTATCAACCCAGTGTCGGCTCGTTTTACAGCTATTCCAGCCAAGCAAGTTGTAATACTCACATATGCCTTTGTGGGTTTCGTTTCCGGAGTTGCAGGAGTACTTTTGACATCATATTTTGCTTCTGCCAGAGCCGATATTGCAGCTACTGCGCTTCTTCCAACTATCACAGTCGTCGTGTTAGGTGGAGCAAGTATATACGGGGGGACAGGGAGCATTTTAGGAACAGTCATAGCTGCCTTCATCATGGGTTACTTGCAGCAGGGTCTCCAGATTCTAGGTATATCTAGCTTAGTCTCTAGTACACTTTCTGGAGTACTGCTAATTGTCGTTATTTTGGGTAAAAACCTCTTCAGCACGCTTTATGAGGTTGTTACACGCCGCTCGCTACTAAGGTCTGGGAGGTGAAAACCTGAATATTGTCCGCCCGCCTGTCTTTGGTCCCACCGTGAAACGTGATTGCTGCTTTGCAAAGGAGATATTCTATGTTCAAAAGTTTTAGACAGATCGTACTGGTTTTTGTACTTTTGCTCACTGCTACTGTTATGGCACAGTCCGAGCAAATTGCGTTCATCCCTAAATTAGTGGGTGTAGGTTTTTTTGAGAGTGGCGGCAAAGGCGCAGTGAGCATGGGTGAGCAGCTTGGCATTTCCGTTACTTATGACGGACCTACGGAACCAAGCGTGTCAGGTCAAGTCCAGCTCATCAACAATTTCATTAACCGAGGCTTTGATTCGATCATCGTCTCTTCAGTTTCTCCTGATGGCCTGTGCTCGTCACTCAAGCGGGCTATGCAGCGTGACGTCCTTGTGATGACTTGGGATTCTGACGTTAACCCTGACTGCCGGAGCTACTACATCAACCAAGGCACACCTGATCAACTAGGCGGCTTACTTGTCGAGATGGCATCAAGCCAACTTGAGGACGACGCTAAAGTCGCATTCTTCTACAGTAGCCCGACCGTTACGGATCAGAACCAGTGGGTTGACGCTGCGAAGGCAAAAATTGCTGAAGAGTATCCTGGTTGGGAAATCGTCACCACCCAATATGGCTACAATGATGCCCAGAAATCTTTGCAGACGGCGCAGGAGATCCTCTCAACGTATCCAGACCTAGACGCTATCATCGCTCCTGACGCAAACGCGCTACCAGCGGCGGCGCAAGCGGCCGAAAATCTTGACAAAGCAGGCGACGTAGTCATTGTTGGATTCAGCACGCCAAACGTGATGCGTCCTTTTGTCAAAAGTGGAACCATAAAGCAGTTCGGCTTGTGGGATGTAGTTAAGCAAGGAGAAATATCGGTTTTCGTAGCTGATTATGTACTTAAGAATGGCCCTCTTCAAGTTGGTGACAGTGTAGAGATACCAGATATCGGTACGGTTACAGTTGAGCCCAACTCAGTTCAAGGTTATGACTACGAAGCAGAAGGGAATGGAATCATCGTCTTACCCGAGCGTGTGATCTTTACAGAAGAGAACATAGATAACTACGACTTCTAAAACTCTTCCAGAAACTTGGGGCTCCTTACGGTCCCAAGTTTCTATTCGCTTTGATTGTACGAAACTGGAGGGCGATGAGAAACCTATGGGACGAAGCGTTAGCCGAGAATTTGGTAAATGATTTAGACCAGCGCGTGTATAGTTCTCGGCTTCTAGGCGCAAATGCGGATCTTGTGCTGCATGGAGGCGGCAATACCTCAGTCAAGTCAAAACGCGAGAATATTTTCGGATCTGAGCAAGATGTTTTGTACGTTAAGGGTAGTGGGTGGGATCTTGCAACTATTGAGGCTCAAGGATTTCCACCAGTGCTTATGCGCCCTTTGCTAGACCTTTCTGCTTTGGACACGTTAAGCGACCTTGATATGGCGAGGGAACTCCGTCTAGCAACGCTTGATCCAGCTGCTCCTAATCCATCCGTCGAAGCAATTTTACACGCCATACTTCCTTACAAGTTTGTCGACCATACTCACGCAGATTCGATTATCGCTTTGACCAACACGCCAAGCGGCGAGCAACATATTCACGAAGCTTTTGGCGATGACGTTGTAATCATTCCTTATGTCATGCCTGGATTTATTTTGGCTAAGGCGGTGGCCGAGCGTTTACCCGAGCTAACGGCTACAACCAAGGGTATCATTTTGATGAACCACGGAATATTTACGGTTGGTGCGTCGGCAAGAGAAGCTTATGATTCTATGATTGCACTTGTGAGTCGGGCAGAGGCTTACATCAAGCAGCATGGAGCTTGGCTTTCAGAAGCGGCGAGTGGTGAGGTGGCGTTACGACCTACGTCCAGCTGGCGGAGTCTTGCGTCTTTACGCTTAGACGTGTCTCGTGTAGTGCGCTCGCCGATGATCTTGCATACCTGTGATGATGCGGAAAGCTGGCGTTTTTCCCGTGATAGTGACTTACGCGAATTGGCGCTGCAAGGCCCTGCAACGCCCGACCACGTTTTACGCACCAAATCTGTGCCACTCGTTGGGGATGACGTTACAACCTACGCGCAAAGTTACTCCAACTATTTTGAAACGGGTAAGAAACTAAGCAGAGGTAATCTAAAAATGCTTGACCCAGCACCTCGTGTAGTCATTAGCCCTGAGTTTGGAGTGATCACGGTGGGCTCCTCAGCTAAAGACGCCGGGATTGTAGCAGATATCTATCGCCATACGATAAAGATCATCAGACAAGCGACCCTGCTCGAACGCTGGCAAGCTCTCCCTCCAGAAAAGCTGTTCGAGGTTGAGTATTGGGATCTGGAGCAGGCTAAGGTTGCCGGTTCAAGAGAGAAAAATTCGTTACAGGGCCAAGTGGTTTTACTATTTTATCCGCCTAGTGCTTGCCAAGAAGCGTATGTTGAGAACTTCGCTAAACGGGGGGCGGCGATTATCACGGTCACAAAGGAAGCTGAAACAAATAAGGCAACTCAAAATGATTCTCATAAGGTCTTCGTTACGAACGAGCATCACACATCAGATGCCCTCATGAGTAAACTGGTCCGTGCCTATGGAGGAATTGACCACATCATCTACTTTCCGGCAGCAATTGTAGACAAGGAAAACAAACCGACGCAATTGCACAGCGATTTATTGGAAACGCTTAAGATGTCTCCAGGTAGTCCTAGCCTTACAGTCTTCCATGACAGCTCAGGTTCCGACGATACGAACGTCATGACGTTGATTGGTGAGCAACAGCCAGGGAAAACACCCCGCGTACACATTTTTGAGATTACGTCTAGCGCGGATGTATCTCAATATTGCGAACCTATAGAGGCAATAATTGCACTAACAGATGTTGCCTTCGAGCAAATTTCAGAGTTCAGGGGACGTTAATGCTCAGTTGCTAAATCTCCAGACATAGTCACCGTGACGTAAGCTACCTCACTTAAGTAGAAATAGCCTGTAGAACGTCTTTTGGGTTGACCTTGCCCTTAAACCACACCACCTTTGCAGGCGTCTCGTGAATCTTGACGCCTGCCCCTTCCAAGTTCAGCCGTTCGGAAACGAGCAAGATGATGTCGTCCCGGCCCGAGCGGGCGACCTGCGAGAACTTCTTTTTGAGGTATTCAGGCCGCCAGTAGCCGACGATCTCGAGCACATACGTCTTGCCGTCCGGGTGAACCAGCCGGAAGTCCGGCACCATCACACTACCGGGGAGTGGTATAAGTTCAACTTCACGTTCCAAACGCCACTCGGTCTTGGTCTTCGCCCAACTCGCGGAGAACGACTCCTCGACGATGCTGTCGAAGACCTTGCCCTTTTTGTAGTGCGAGACGAGCCCACACCCCGACTCGAGCGTAAAACGGTTCGGCGTCTCCCGACCGTCATAAAGGGTGCGGCGCGCGAGGTTCGTAACCATCTCCCAGCGGCTGACGTGCAGCAGAGCAGGCAAAAACTTGGCTAGGTCCACGCCGTAACGGGTGCTGCCTCCGAAGAGGCTGGCAGGTCCATCAATCGTGATGGTGTAGCCGTGGTCGGCGTCGCCCTCGATGATGCTCATCAGCCCGAACAGCTTGAGATAACGAAACAGCAGCTTGTACTCGCCGGGGTCGTTGCGGTGGGCGGTGATAATCAGCTCCAACGAGCGGTAAAGCACGCCCTGAACTTGCGCTAAGTTGTAGCGGTGTAACAAGGTTTCAGCGGTGGGCGCTTCAAAGCTCACTAAAATCTGGTTCTCGGCGAGGTCGGCGTAGAGACCTTCTTTGACCCCTTCGGCGGTGACTTCACGCCCCAGCTCTTGGGTGAGGGCAGCGGCGACCTCGGCTATAACCAGCGCCGCAGTCTGTGGACTCGGCACCCTCGCTGCTGACAACTTGAACACCTGTTCTCTTAAAGCCACCGGCTCGAGCGGGCTCACCGTCTCGAAGGTGCAAAAACCGCTTAAGAGGAGGTGTGACAACCCACGCTTCACTCGGTAGTCGGTCTCAGCGCCCTCGAGCACGGAGAGTTCTTCGTCTAGCTCGAGGCGCTTTTTGCCCACGAACAGACCAAAGATACCGATAATCTCGGCGGCGAGCGCCAGCTTCTTTTTGTCCAGCGGTAGCCGCGTGGGAACCAGCTCTTCGCCGTTGTAGCGGTGGATCAGTAGGTCAGTAGTCAGCACGCTTGCGTCACGACGCTGAGAATACCAGGTGCCGGTGTGCGCTTCAGGTATGCCCTAAAGTAGCCGTATGGCAAAACGGCTGGTCAGCTTAGCTGAACTTGACGAGATCGAAGGGCTGGTCGAACACCACCGCAATCTGCAAACCCGCCTCGAGCAGCTCGAGGCCGACGCCGCTCAGTTCGACACCGCGTCGCAGGGGGTGCCCGAGCTGGGGCAAAAAGCGGACGCGCTGAGGCGTGAACTGGCTACGCTGCTCGAGCAGCTGCTGGTGCGCGTCAGGCCGTTGCCGCAACGGCGGTCGCCTAAAACCCTTATAGTTGCGGTTTTGTAAGCCCTAACCGTTCCTACACACTTTGACGTTTTTGGTTACGCGTCGCTAAAGGCGAGAAGGAGCGTCGGGTAGTCTTATCAAACGAGGCGCAACGCGCTCTGCACCAGTGGCTTCGAGCGGCGTCTAGCTCTGCTGGTCGCCGAACTACCGCCAGGGAGCGATACCGAGCACGTGTGCCTAGAGGGTGTTTGGGAAATAGAGTCAGGCTTTCTCAGCCCCCGAGACAGAGCAACAATTCTCTGAAAAGTCTCTACATACCCATGAATTTGAACTTGTTCTCGATGATTCGGCAGCTAAGTTTGGCTCGTCTGGGACGAGAAAGTGAATTCCAAAACACCCTCTAGCTGTGACTGGGCGCAAACGGGGCAAGCACCTCTCGCCCCAAGACGTGCAGGAACTCCTGAGGCACTACGCGAACTACGCAGGAATCAGCAAGCTGGTGGCTTTCAGCCTTTCCCGGCGTCGCACTTACGCTCCTCGTTTTTTCGGTTAATCTAATCGGTGACTGGCTAAGAGACGTTCTCGATCCGCGTTTGACCCGCACATAGAGGATCAAACACCTACTCATTTCGGAGGTTCTATATGCCCACACCCTATCAGCAAATCGACGCTCAGGTCGAAGAAAAACGCGATTTACTCCTCGCCCTCAGCCACAAGATACACGCCCATCCAGAAATCCGCTTTGAAGAGAAACAGGCCGCCCAGTGGCTCGGTGAAACGTTGCAAGAACATGGCTTTGCCCTCGAGCGGGGTGTGGGTGGTTTGGCGACCGCGTTTAGGGCGCGCCTTGCGGGACGAGGAGAAGGACCAAAGATTGCTCTCGTTTGTGAATACGACGCGCTCGAGGGGCTCGGGCACGCTTGCGGGCACAACGTCATTGCAACGATGAGTTTAGGCGCAGCACTGGCTGTGGCTCCGATGATGGACGATGTTGAAGGAGAGCTTGTCGTCGTGGGCACGCCTGGAGAAGAAGGGGGCGGGGGCAAAGTCATTATGCTCGAGGCCGGGGTGTTTGGGGAGTTAGACGCCGCTATGATGATTCATCCGAGCCACGAAGACCGCCGTGGTGGGCCGTCACTAGCACGCGTCGGTTGGGACGTTACCTATACGGGTGTTCCGGCACACGCAGCAGCCGCTCCGCATCTGGGCGTGAACGCTCTTGACGCCGTTCGACTTGCCTTTAGCGGACTTGATGCGATGCGCCAGCAAGTCACCCCGGACGTACGCATCCACAGCATCATCACCCACGGGGGTGACGCACCAAACATTATTCCCAAAGGAGCCTCGATGCGTGTCTTTTTGCGTGCGGCTACCAAAGAATATCTCTACGACAGCCTCGTACCACGAGCTAGAAACGTTTTTGAAGGTGCCGCGCTCATGACCGGCGCTAAACTTGAGATCAAAGAGGCTGCCAAAGCTTACGAAAACATGGTCACGAACGAACGTCTAGCGGAGCGTTTCGGCGACCACAGCAAACGGATAGGCCGCACAGCTCAACCTGTCGAATGGGGACGCTTTGGTGGTTCAACAGATATGGGGAACGTCTCGCAGCAGATTCCGGCACTACACGCTTACTTGGCAATTGACGACCATGCCAGACCGCACACACCCGAATTTGCCGAGGCCGCACGTAGCGAGCGCGGTGACGCAACCGTTCTTGACGGTGCTCGCATCTTAGGCTCGCTTGCTTACGACCTGCTGGTAGACAAGAGCCTCTTAGAGGGAGTGAAGAGCGAAACGACGAGACCCAAAGGGTGATTTCAAGTTTTTACTCATCGGGCTCAAGCGATTTTTTCCGAGCGAGACCTGAACTATCCGAGGGCGAAGAGATCTCTGGAGCAGTACCGTGCGATTTTACTCAACCTGAACTTCTCCTTAAATAGTTGATTGACAGGAGCTTATTTATTATTTAGATAGGTACAGGCAAACAAGGCGTGAAGCGCACTGCCGAGTGGTAAGGCCGACTCGTCTATGTCAAACATGGGGTGATGAAGTGGGTATACCGTTTCCTTAGTTTCATTGCGAATTCCTAAGCGACAGATGAGGCCCGGAATCTTTTGTGTATAGAAAGCGAAATCTTCGCCACCCATTGAAGGCTCTCGCAACGTCAATTGCTTAGTATCTAGCATTTTCCCTACGGCTTCTCTAAGCACTGGTACGAGCGAGGGGTGGTTATGAACCGACGGATAACCATGCCGGTACGAAAGCTTATAGGTCGCTCCGAAAGCGTCACAAACACCTTTGACCAACCGCTCCAACAGTTCTGGAACGCGTTCCCGAACCTCTACATGGAGAGTGCGAATGGTGGCTTCTAGTCGGACGCTAGGCGCGATAACGTTGCGAGCATAGCCTCCCTCAATCTTCCCCACTGTGATAACGAGTGGCTGTAAGGGGTTGGTTTGGCGGCTTACGAGTTGCTGGAGAGCAGTGACGATTTCGGATGCGACGACTATAGCGTCAACGGAGAGGTGCGGGTGAGCCGCGTGTCCTCCCTCACCAATAATAGTTAGATCGAACGCGTCGCTTGCCGCGCTGCTCTGGCCTGGGCAGACACTGAGATGACCAACCTCGAGAGAGTGATGAACGTGGATGCCGAAGATGGCGCTCACTTCTGGAGAGCTGAGTACACCGTCTTCAATCATAGCTTTGGCCCCAGCCCCTCCCTCTTCGGCAGGCTGGAAGACAAGCTTAACGTTCCCATTTTCAGGTGGGTGGCGGCTTAGCAGCTGTGCTGCACCAAGTAGCATGGTCGTGTGCGCGTCGTGACCACATAGATGCGCTTTACCTGGAATGCTGGAGGTGTAAGACACAGATTTTCCGTCTTGAATAGGGAGCGCGTCCATATCCGCGCGGAGTGCAACCGTCGGCCCTAGGGCTCTTCCTTCGATAAAGCCTACTACGCCAGTTTTCCCAACACCACTTTTTACATCGATACCAAACCCACGAAGGGCTTCTTCAACAAGACGTGCAGTTTCTACCTCTTCGTAAGCGACTTCGGGATGCTGGTGCAGGTGCCTGCGCCAGCTGCTGAGCTGCTCCTGCAACGCCTGCGCTTCACCAAGAAAGGTCACGCTTCGCCGCCAGAAGCATAGACTACAGCTGCAATCATCTTGATGCCGTTAATAAAGTCTTCTACTTTGATGTTCTCGTTCGGTGCGTGGTTGTTAGAGGCGTCATGACCCACGCCAAAAGAAACTGCTGGAATACCCTGGGCCTGACAAAGCGGATACATTGGCCCTGTACCTGGCGAAAGGCGGTTTATGGTCGCAGAATGCCCGTAAATTTTAGGAACTTGCTCGAGCACGGTAGTAATAAGCGGAGCGTCTAGCGCGGTCTTAGCTGGATGCTCGAGCGAGTAGGGCACGATCTCGACGTCACTAAACCCGTGCTGGTCAAGGTGGCGTCTTAAAAGCCTCAGTATCTCGTGTGGGTCTTGGTCAGGGACAAGGCGAAAATCCAGTTTCGCAGCTGCCGTAGAAGGGAGGACGGTTTTTGATCCTTCCCCGATATAACCCGAGGCTAAGCCACAGATCGTGCAGGTCGGCTGAAAGATCAATCTCTCCTTGAGCGAGCGTCCGGTAAGACCTTGTAAGAACCCTTTAAGCTCTAGGCGGGCGAGCGTTTCGGCTTCGTTGTAAGCCATCTCTTCGATGACAGTGCTTTCTGCAATCGTCGGTGACGCTACCTGGTCGTAAAACCCAGCGATACGAACCTTTTCGTCAGCATCTTTAAGTGTGCTAAGCGCCCACACCAACTTCCAGGCTGGATTTTGGATAATGGCGGCGTTAGCCGAATGAAGATCGGTGTTCGCACCCACTGCACGCAACTCTACATAACACATACCTTTAACGCCCAGACTTACTTGTAGGCGACCATCCGGATTCTTATAACCGAACTCCCAAATGTACCCATCCGACCGCACCTTCTCTGGGTGAGCTTGTGCAAAGGCTTCGAGATTGGGGCTACCAATCTCTTCTTCGCCTTCAACGATGAACTTGATGTGGATAGGTAGCGAGCCACTAATTTGCCTGTAGGCGTGAATAGCAGCGAGCCTAGCGACAAGATTACCTTTGTTGTCGGCAACGCCGCGTGCGTAGATGTGCCCGTCTCTAATTTCGGCTCCAAACGGGTCGCTGTGCCACTTGTCGAGCGGGTCTTCAGGTTGCACGTCGTAATGATTGTAAAAAGAAAGCGTTTTATGGCTTTCCCCTTCAAAAGCACCGTAGACGACCGGATAGCCTGCTGTGGAGACAAGCTCAGATTGCGCGCCAAGGTTTTTCAGGTGGGCCTCCACAAGAATGGCAGTTTCTGTCATTCCTCTGTTTTGCGCTGCTACACTTGGCTGCTGACAAAGTCTTTGCAACCAGTCGATATACATCGGCGCGTTCTGATCAATCTTCTCGAATATCTGCTCTATCACTATAAAACCTCCAGGGCATGCGCTAAACTTGTTCTAACAGATAAATACCCTTGATCTTTTTTGGCCGTCTTGTGTCGCTGTCTTACAACTATATCGTTTCGAGGCACTGCTGAATTGGTAGACTTCATGTCAGAGTGCTATAAGCAACATATTCCAGAGGCGCTCCCGGAGGCTAGACGTGTTCAGACGTATAAGTACACTAACGTTCGTAGCTTTATTGATCTTCCTATGTTTGGGAATGGTGAGTGCTCAAGACCGGGAGATCGTCATTGCTCAAGGCATAGATATTCCGGGTTTCGACATCCACGACCACAACACTACAGCCGTGGAGGCCGTTCATGTCAACATCTTTGACTACCTTGTCATGCGTGACGCTGACGGCGTGTTACAGCCTGCTCTAGCCACTGAATGGGAGCGGGTAAGTGACACCGAGTGGCGTTTTCTACTTCGCGAAGGTGTGAAGTGGCACGACGGGGAAGCGTTTAGTGCAGAAGATGTAAAATATACCCTCGAACGGGTGGCGACCGATGAATCGCTACAAGAGTACAATAACTATAAGTCGATACGCGAAGTTGAGATTGTAAACGACTACGAAATTATCATTCATACTCACGATCCGGACCCCATCTTGCTCAACCGCATCAGCCGTATCGGCTCGAGCATTTTGCCAATGCATTATCTTGAAGAGGTCGGTTGGGATGGTTTTGCCGTTGATCCTATCGGCACGGGTCCCTTTCGCTTTGTTGAGTGGATTCGAGACGACCGCGTAGTGATGGAAGCTTTCGAGGAGCATTGGCGGGGACGGCCTTACTGGGACAGAATCATTCACCGCACGATTCCCGAGGACTCAACCCGTGTAGGTGAACTCCTAACCGGTGGAGTCGATATTGCCACCAACGTCCCTGTGCAAGACACCGAACGCGTTGAAGAAAGCGACGAGGTTGTGCTGAAGCCGTGGCCTACCCCGCGGGTCATGCTCTTTCTCGTCAATACCGCTGAAGGCAAACCGACTAGCGATCCTCGCGTACGAGCAGCTATTGACTATGCGATTGACGATCAGCTTCTGGTAGACGCGGTTATGGGCGGTTTGGGCACGCCGACCTTGAGTCGGGTAACTCCAGGAATTGACGCTGCCCCAATGGAGCTTTACGACGCTTACAACTTCGATCCCGAGCGTGCTGCGGCGCTTCTTGAAGAAGCCGGTTACGCTCCGGGTGAGCTTACCATTACCTTGCAAGGTCCGGTCGGACGCTACCCACTTGATTCGGAGATCCTTGAAATTGTAGGGGCGCTGCTCCAAGAGTCGGGTATCAACACACAGGTCGAAGTGCTCGAATGGAGCGCGTATCAAGAACGTGTTTGGGACGCCGAAAACATTGAGAACCTAGGGTTTATTGGGTTGTCAAACTCGATGTTTGACGCGTCACTTGGTCTGACGCCTATCTTGTGCGATGGAACCTATGCAGGACGCACGGGTTGGTGTAACGAAGAATTCGACCGTATCGTCAACGAGGCGCTGGTTGAACTAGACCCTGAACGGCGCGCTGAGCTTTTGGCAGAAGCGTTTAATATAGCGGTTGAAGAGGGACCTATGATTACCCTTTTCCAACTCGAAAATCTGGCAGGCGTCAACACCCGCCTCGAGTGGGAGCCGCGTCTAGATGAACTTCTTTGGATGTATGAGGCTGAACCTGCTGAGCCTGCAAGTTGACCTGACTGTTAGAGATGTTTGAGGGCCGGAGTATTCCGGCCTAATCCTTCATAGGGGGCCACTATGGGTGCCTACATCGTCCGCCGCATTCTGCAAATGATCCCGGTAATTTTCGGCATTACGCTCATTATCTTTGTGCTAATTCGCGTATCTGGCGACCCTGTGACGCTGCTTTTACCTGAGGACGCCCCACAAGAGCAAGTCGAGCAACTCCGCGAGAGCTTAGGGCTCAACCGACCCATCTGGGAACAGTACATCATTTTTCTAGGTAATTTGCTCCAAGGTGACTTTGGTGAGTCCATCCGCTACCGGGGACAGCCTGCGCTTCCAATCGTCCTCGAGCGCCTACCAGCGACCCTCGAGCTTACAGGCGCGTCCATCATCGTGGCGCTCATTATCTCACTGCCTCTAGGCATTTTGGCTGCGGTCAAACGCAAGCACTTATCCGACTATGGGGCAACTGGATTTGCCGTGTTAGGGCAAGCAATGCCCAATTTTTGGTTAGGTATCATGCTCATCCTTATCTTCGGTGTGCAGCTACAATGGCTGCCGGTTTCGGGTCGTGGTACTTTGGCGCACCTAATATTGCCCGCGCTCACCCTTGGTACGGCTCTGGCAGCACTTTTGATGCGACTGCTGCGCTCAACCATGCTCGAGGTGCTTGGACAGGACTTCATCCGTACAGCCAGAGCCAAGGGTCTCAGGGAACGCACTGTTCTACTCAAACACGCTATACGCAACGCGCTCATCGCCTACATAACTGTGCTGGGTTTGCAAGTTGCCACGCTTATGGCGGGGGCGGTTGTGACTGAACAGGTATTTGCATGGCCTGGTATCGGTCTTTTGGCGATCCAAGCGATTAATATTCGTGACATGGCAGTAGTTCAAACGATTGTTATCCTTGCGTCACTTATCGTAATGGTTGCAAATCTACTTGTTGACTTGTTATACGCGTTTATTGACCCCAGGATTCAGTACACGTGACGAGTTCTAAGAGCCGCATGTGGCGGCAGTTTTTGAGAAGTCCCTTAGCCCTGCTGGGTGCCGTTATTCTAACGCTGTTTGTTCTTATGGCCGCTTTAGCACCTTTCGTCGCTCCATATGATCCGAGCGAATCACAACTTCTCTATCGCCTCGAGTCGCCGACCCTCGCAGCCGAAGATGAAGCGCCTTTTGTGTTTGGAACAGACCATTTGGGACGCGATATGCTCAGCCGTTTGATTTTCGGAAGTCGCATCGCCCTTGTCGTAGGTTTTGGCGGGGTTGTATTGTCAGCGTTCGTCGGCGTTTCGGTGGGTCTTGTCGCAGGATATTTCGGTGGTTGGTACGACACTTTTAGTATGCGGGTTGTCGATATGCTGGTGTCTATTCCCAACGTACTCTTGTACCTCACTATTCTTGGTGTGTTTGGCCCAAGCCTGACGCTGCTCATCTTAGTAATCGGGCTCATTAACTGGACGACGTTTGCGCGTGTTGTCCGCGGAGAGGTGTTGGCAATCAAGCAACGTGAGTTTGTTGAAGCTGCTAGGGCTAGCGGTCAGCGCCCGTTTCCAACACTCCTCAAGCACGTTTTGCCTAACATCCTTGCTCCTATCGTCGTGATCGCTACGCTTGATGTAGCCGCCGTGATCATCCTCGAGGCGTCTTTGAGCTTTCTTGGCTTGGGGGTGCAGCCTCCAACCGTTACTTGGGGCAGAATGCTTGCAGACGGACGCGATTATGTCGCTACCGCTTGGTGGGTAGCAACGTTTCCTGGCATCTTTATAACCCTGCTTTGTTTGTCGCTGATCTTTTTAGGTGACTGGTTACGTGACGTGCTCGATCCACGAACAAGTTAAAGGGCGGTGGTAGGTGGATGGTTGCGTAGCAAACTACCGTGGTAGCTCAAACGCCCAACCGCAGGTGGAGTTTCACGCTGGCTCGAGCAAGACTGCGGCGTCGTTCTGAGGTGAGTTGACCATCGTGGACACTGTGTAGGCGCGCAGCTCGCCGGGGTAGGGTCGCAACAAGCCTTGTACAGCGTCCGGGTTGGTAACGCTCGGGTCGAGCCACCTGTCATAGTCCTCTGGGGAGAGGATGACCGGCATCCGGTCGTGCAGCGTCGCCATCAACGCGTTGGGCGTGGTGGTGAGGATCGTACAACTCAGCAGCTCATCACGCCACACGTCGTAGAGTCCGGCGAACCCGATAGGCTCACCCTCCGCGAGCTGGATGTAGTAGGGAGTCTTGGTGCTGCCGTCGCGTTTCCACTCGTAAAAGCCGTCGGCGGGGACTATCGCCCTTTTGTACCGCAGCGGCCCCTTAAAACTCGCCTTTTCTGCCGCCGATTCGCTGCGCGCGTTGAACATGCTGGCCTTGAACGCCTCACGGTCTTTGACCCAGCTCGGATACTGTTGGCGAAATCGGTCAGGCTCTCAACTGGGCAAAACGCGATGTGCGTGTTTGGGCTCTAGGCACCTCATCGAACCAATCAGCTAACCTTTGGAAGTTGATGGCCGACGCCACCGCCGTATTCTGCAAGTGCGTTTTGGCAAGTCCTCTGTAGCGGCTTCTCCTCAAACCTACTGCCCTGACCCCCTGTGAAAAGGTTCCCTCGACACCAGCACGGTGGTTATAGCGTCTGATCCACTCGGGCATAGTTTGCTCTTGCCGGTTCTTGATAATGGCTTCATGCTGAGCTTGGGGTTTAAGTGAAAGTTTGCGTGAATTCCGCTGAGCATTAGATGTGCACAAGGCGTGTGCCGGACAAGCACGGCAGTCGGTGCGAGAAAACTTGGCGTAGACAATCTCTCTGTCATGATCGTCAATTTTTGACCAACAGTTGATGCTCTTTTTGCCCATCGGGCAGGTCGCAACTTGTTCGTCCCAGTCGATAGAAAATTGGCTAACGTCGAAGCCCGTTCCGATTTGCATCTTATGAGCACTGGGTTTCAGAGGACCCAGCAACTCCATGCCGTGCTCCGTTTTACTTTTCACAATTAGCGCAGAGTTGACGTAGTTGCCATCCACGAGATGCTCTGCGGGTAGCAGATTCTTCTCGTGTAAAGCTTCGTGGATGGGTTCAAGCCTGGCAATGTCTGAAACGACTGCTGCGGTGGTGTCGACGTGTGTGACGAGATGTGGAAGGTCGCCATCACATGTTTCAGTGAAATGAACTTTGTAGCCCACCCAGTCGAGTTCGCCTTTCTTACCGTAGTGGGCTTCGGGATCATAGGGAGAGTCGAGTCGTTCTGCGGCGGGTCGCAGGTTTCCTTTTTCACGCCATTTGAGGCTGCCCTTGTCAAACCAGAAGTGCCCAATCCAGCAGCAACGCAGCATCTCCACCTCGGGCAGCTCGGCCAGATGCCTGGGGCTGGCAGGATGGTAAAGAGCTGTTAAGAGCTGTATCCCATCCCTGCCGATCTGTTCAGCGAGAGCCGTTTCTTTTTCAGCACCGCGAGGTAGCTTCTCCTTCTCGAAACGCTTGGCGTAGCGCTGGTACCAGTCGGGATCGACCTGTTCCTGCAACCACTCAGGTGCTACAACAGCTAGCCTGTTGAGCGTGCTCCGCAGCGACTCCCCGATGAGCTCGAGCCGGTTGATTCTACGAACACTGGCGAGGATACGCGTTGAGTCGGTTCTAGCCTTGCCTCGCTCTTTGAGCAGACCTTGCTGCCTGCACCTTTCGATAATCGCGTCGAGCAGACGATTCTCAGCGTTGGCTTTGGTGAGCCTTTGCCGGAAGCGAGAGAGTGTGGAAAAGTCGAAGCCGGGATCATCGTACTCGAGCCCCAACAGATACCTGAGCGTAATACGGTCTCGCACGGCATCTGCCACCTCCCTGTCGGACAAACCCTCGGCGTGTTGCACGATCAGTACGAGTGCCAGTCGCCACGGCGCTGCGGCAGGCTGACCAACCTTCGGGAAGAGGTCGGCAAACATTTCATCGGTAAAGATCGTCCCCAGCTCGTCGCGGAGGGTGAGGTAGCGGTGACCTTTAGGAAAAGCCGCATGGGCAGCTCGAGCAGTCATCTCGGGTACGGGCGGAATCGGCTGAGGTTTCAACATGGCTCAGTATGAGGGATTGAATGCTTTGCTATCCGCTGTCGTACGCCATCACCAAAAGCGGTGACTTGTGCGTTGGTTGGGCCGAAGAGTTGCACAAAAGCGTTCAGTACACTGATGACCCTAGCGAGCTGCCGAATCCTCGAGCAGTTCCATAAGCGCGGTCAGCCGGGCCACGTCTATCCTGTACGCCCCCCGCGTACCCGACACGATACCCATACTCCGCCAAGCCCCTAGAGCCTGCGTGGCGCTCACCCGCGTCGCCCCAGCCAGCGAAGCGATCTCGTCTTGCCTAAGCGCCAGCTCGAGGTCATACACGCCAGGTTCCGCCTCATTCCCTAGGCGCTTAGCTAGGTCGAGAAGGGTTCTAGCGAGCCGCGCCTGCACGGGCAAGCTGGCAAACTCTGCCTCCTCCTCGAGCACCTGCACCCGCGCCGCTAAGGCTCGCGCGAGCAGGAGCGCAACCGCAGGCGTATCTTTCGAGGCTTCTCGCAGCTCGGCGCAGGATAGGCTAACGACGAGCGTACCTTCTTGGAGGCTGATGGCCTCTGCTCGATGAGCGGGCGCACCACCGCAGGCGGCCGCCCCGAACAGATCACCTTCACCGCAGACTGCCACCACCCGCTCGCCCCTTACCGGATCCGGCAGGACAATCTTAACGCGGCCTGCCAATACCAGATAAAAGCCGTCCGCCGCGTCGCCCGCTCGAAATACCACATCGCCCCTGACGAACGAGCGCGTGAGGTAACGCCCATCGACAAAGGAGGCGTCCAGCGACGGGTCACCCGTGAGAGCGCCACTATCGGGTGCTACCCAAACGCCGCCCCTTAAGAGCGAAGGGGCAGGTAAAGGGCCTGGTTTAGATGAAGCGGCTTCTATGCTCGTCATGCCTGATGGTGTCACGCCTGAGCGTAAACTCATGTACAGGTCTGTACACCCGGCATTGCCGAATCACGGAATCCTTGACTCAGGTCATCAGACGTGACCTAACTCAAGGAGGTTTGACTTGAAAGTTTTGTTTACCCTGTTCGCGCTGCTCATGTTCGTTGCGCCCACGGCCCTTGCCCAGCCGGACACATCGCTTCTGCCGGAAGGCTTCAGTAGTAGATTCACTGAGGTCGACGGCGCGAGGTTGCACTATGTTGTGGGCGGAGAGGGCGAACCGCTGGTGCTCGTTCACGGCTGGGGCTCGACCTGGTACATGTGGCGCAAGGTCATGCCGCAGTTAGCCGAGCGTTATACCGTCATCGCCCCCGACCTTCCTGGCCTCGGGGACTCGGATGTGCCCGAAACAGGGTACGACAAAGCCACGACCGCTGAGCGCATCCGCGCGCTCGTCCAGGGACTCGGCTACGACGAGATCCACCTGGTCGGGCACGACATTGGCCTGATGATCGCCTACGCCTACGCTGCCGCCCACCCGGACGAGGTCCGCCGACTCGCCCTGGTCGAGGCACCCATCCCCGACCCCAGCATCTACACTTTCCCGGCCATCACCGAGAGCGGCTTCGGGGCCTGGAACTTCGGCTTTTTCAGCTTCCCCGAGATGCCCGAAACCATCATCGCGGGCCAAGAGGAGTACTTCTTGGAACAGTTTGTTCGCAGCCTCACTGTCAACCAGGACGCCTTTACCGACACCGACTTCGCCGAGCACGCTCGCACCTACGCACAGCCGGGCAAACTCAAAGCCAGCTTCGACTACTTCCGCGCGTTCCCCGAGGATGTGTCTCAGAACGCGCAGTACGCCCAAACACTTTTGCCTATGCCGGTGCTCGCGCTCGGTGCCGAGGGAAGTTTAGGAGAATTCGTGTTGCAGCAGGTGGAACGCTACGCCGAGAATGTTCAGGGCGGTGTGCTCGCAGGATCAGGTCACTGGATACCCGAGGAACGACCCGCAGCGTTTCTAGAGCGACTGCTTCCTTTTTTGGGAGCCGAGTGATGCCCGATCTTGCAGGCAAGGTCGCGGTCATCACCGGCGGCAACAGCGGCATCGGCCAAGCTGCCGCTGCCGAACTCCTGCGCTTGGGCGCGAAAGTGGTCATCTCAGGGCGAGACCCGAAGACGCTCGCCCAAACCGCTGCTAGCGTCACAGGCGATGTGCTTGCTGTGCAGGCGGACGTTACCAAGGTGGCTGATCTGGATGATTTGTTTAAGAAGACGGAGGAAAGGTTCGGCAAGGTGGACGTCCTTTTCGTTAACGCGGGCATGGCCGTTCTCAAGCCCATGCGCGACATGACCGAGGAGGACTTCGACAGCGTGATGGACATCAACTTCAAGGGCGCTTACTTTACGCTCCAGAAGGCACTACCTTACCTGAACGATGGTGCCTCTATCGTCCTTAACACCTCCATCAACGCCCATGTCGGGATGCCGAGCACGACCGTGTACGCCGCCAGTAAGGCCGCCCTGGCGAGCCTCATCCGCACAGTGTCGGGTGAACTGGTGGACAGACGCATCCGCGTCAACGCGGTGAGTCCTGGGCCGGTCGAGACGCCGTTCTTCGGTCGCTTAGGCATGGATGTGGAGCAGATGCGAGGTATGGCGGAAAGTATCGCCGGGCAGGTTCCGGTTGGACGTTTCGGCAAGCCCGAGGAGATCGCCAAGGTCGTCGCTTTTCTCGCGTCCAGCGATTCGTCGTTTCTCCTGGGCACGGAGATCACAGCAGACGGCGGGATGAGCCAGCTTTAAGATGCTGGGGAAAAGTTGACTCCTTGCTCTAGTGTGTGCCCCTCCGGTCAGGCAAGCTTTGCCGGAGGGGCCGCTTATGCGGTGAATGAGCGCAAGTACGGCTAAGCCGTCGCTAATTGCCCTTATCACACGCCGGTTTAAGCAAAGCCTTTTAAAACCCATCCGGCAGTTCGTCGGCCTGTTTGGCACCGTTTGCGATCCAGGATGTCCCCA
>JAABUN010002208.1_pt1 | contig 36042 bp, 35 predicted proteins | sample 5559311 | NCBI WGS metagenome assembly JAABUN01 (sample SAMN10711877, study PRJNA513370) | rock metagenome | isolation source: Antarctica rocks | place: Antarctica: Victoria Land, Siegfried Peak sud | reverse complement strand
AGGGGCTTCGTGGGGTCACCCCGGGGATTCATCCCCGGGCATGTGACCCCCGTGCCCCCGCCTCCACCACCACGACCCATTTCCGCCTTGCCCCCGCGCCCTCCGCCACGGACTATAACCGCCTTGCCCGCGCACCCGCCTTCGGCCGTCGGGGATGCATCCCCGGGCGTGTGACCGCCTTGCCCCCGCATCCCTTATACGGAATCCGGATGAATACATGGCCTTGGCAGCGCCAACGTTGGCCCTTACCCCCTACCGCTGCCCAGAGGGCGCCCGCCCGATGCGCGGGAGAGGGGAGGTACAGTCGCGCGCCGGGAAGACCCACTAATCAACCGGAATTGGTATTATCGCGGCTCATGACCGCCTTAACCCCGCACCCGCCACTGGCCGGCACGAACACCCGTCTCCCCGTCCCTCCCCCCACGTCACCCCTCACATCCCCACGGGCATGGATCCCACCCTCGCCCTGCCCCCGGCGCCCACTAACCTCTCAACCCCCGCCTCCCCTCCCAGCTGCTCCTCTCGCCCGGACGGCTTCCTGTGTGGGCCGTTGGTGGCGGTTATCGCGGCTGGTCAACCCCTCACCCGCCGCGTCCGACCGGCCGATGCTGGCGACGCGCGCCGTGTTACGGCCACTGCTCGTCGCCAGCGGCTCGCGAGCTATCGGTGAAAGCAGGCCAAAACTCAAACTGTCCGGGAGAGAGGGGGTAGGGCGTGAGGGCCAAGGTCAGCGCTGACAACGCTGTGCGTTCATCCGAATTGCGTATGACCTGCTCCCGCTAAATCCTGCCCAACCGCCGTTGCACTCCTTCGCGGGCAAATCGCTCCGACACAACGCGTGGCTGGCGACCGTACGCTTTCTGAACGACGTCCGTCCCTCGTCCAAATAAACGTCACGTCTTTACGACCTGAAAGCTGAGAAGATAAGCGAAACGTTATGTCCGCCGAAGCCCATCGAATTGCTCATCACGTGTCTCAATGGAGTCCGCCGAGCAGTGTTTGCCACGTAATCGAGATCGCACTCCGGATCGGCAGTTTGTTGATTGATCGTCGGTGGCACGCACCCTTCATCCATCGCCAACAAGCAAAACGCGGCTTCTAAGGCCCCGGCGGCTCCTAATAAATGACCGCTCATCGATTTCGTCGAGCTCACCGGCAGCTGATAGGCATAGTCACCGAAGACCGCTTTCAGCGCCTGCGTCTCCAACGTTTCGTTTAGTTGCGTCGACGTTCCGTGGGCATTCACATAGTCAATCCGGTCCGCTTCCAGTCCCGCCTCGTCCAGCGCCGCCCGCATCGCCGCGACCGCGCCGGTGCCCCCAGGCGCAGGCTGTACCATGTGGTTCGCATCGTCTGTCGTGCCATACCCTTTCAACTCCCCAATAACCGTAGCGTCGCGCCGGGCCGCATGCGACGCTGACTCCAGAATCAGCACCGCGCCCCCCTCGGCCAAAACGAACCCGTCTCGCTCCGCGTCAAACGGCCGGCTGGCGGCTGCCGGATCATCGTTCCGCCTCGACAATGCGCCCATGGCGTTGAAACCGGCCACGCCAAGTCTCGTCACGGGCGCCTCGGAGCCGCCCGCTACCATCACGTCCGCCGCCCCCCGCCGGATCATCGCCGCCGCTTCTCCGAGGGCGTGGGCCGAGCTCGCGCAGGCGGACGTCGGTGCAAAATTCGGTCCGCGCGCGCCAACCGCGATCGCGACCGTTCCCGAAGCCATGTTGGGCAAAAACATCGGGACGAAGAACGGACTAAGCCGCCCCGCCCCATCCCGAATCACCGTCTCCACACCCTGTTCCAGCGTCTCCAGACCGCCCATCGCGGTCCCAATCAAGACGCCAACCCGGCCCGAACTCTCGCCATCAATCGTCAGGCCCGAGTGTTCGACCGCCTCCAGCGCGGCCGCGACGGCGAAGTGCGTGTAGCGATCGGTCCGCCGAGCGTCCTTGCGCCCCATCACCGCAACGGCATCGAAGTCTCGCGCCTCTGCCGCGAATCTCGTCGCCAAGCCCGTCGTATCGAATCGCTCGATGAGCGACACGCCTGATCGTCCCGCCTTCACCGCCTCCCAACACGCGTTCCGTGTGCCTCCAAGGGCGCAGCTCAAACCAATCCCCGTGACCACGACGCTCGACTCCGCTGTCCTGTTCACGCCTTGCTCCTCATCGACGACTTCGAGCCGGGGTCGTAGGGAGATCGCCGCATCCAAACGACGACATCAACGAGTCCCGTCGCCTCGCCACCTTCACACCCGAACACGAGCAAAGGGGCGACCGTTTCGGGCGTACGTACTTCCGAACCGCCCATCACCGATCCTTGTTTCATCGCGCCTGCCGGTGGTACGCTGCGACTGCGGTCGACCCTGCGGTGCTCGTGATGATCTACGCGGTCTTGAGCCAACAGAAAGTGAGTCGGGAGCTCCCAGCCGTGCGGTTCGCCGCGCGGGGCCGGGGCGCCCACCTGCGAAAGCAGGTTCAAGGCTCCGTTGCACACGGTACAGGCGGGGTCGGCCTTTCCCCGGAACACGCTGCCGCCTCACCAATCCCTACCAGCCGAAACGGGGTCGACGCATGATCGTACTCATCCACGGCCCAGACGCGGCCATCGCTCACTCTAAGGTCGCCGAAGTCCTGGCGCAGTACGACGCGGGCGGCGACAACACCTCCTACATCGATGGCCGCGACACGTCGCTCTCCGCCATCGCGTCCGCGGCCGGAAGCGTCGGGTTTTTCGGCGGACGCCGCGTCGTCGTCGTCCAGGATCTGATGGCGCGGGCCTCGCGCGGAGCCGGCAAAGCCGCGACGCATGATACGACCGATGCGGAGGCCGTGCCGACCGGCGGACTGGACTTCCGTTCCCTCTTTGCCGCCGTCCCAGAGCAGAATGTGCTTCTTCTCGTTGACGCGTCGCTGGATACCGTCCCTGCCGCCGTCAAAAAGGAAGCCCCCGCCGGCACCATGGTGATCGGCGCCGAGCCCCCCCGAGGGACCGCCCTCCTCTCATGGTTGGCGACCGTTGCCGAAGATGCTGGTGGCCGCTTCGACGCTCGCTCGGCCCGGCTTCTCGCCGAGACCCTGTATCCGCAAACCTGGTCGGCTCGACCGTCAAACCCGCGCTACGATCGTCCTCCTGACACCGCGCTTCTTCGCAACGAGGTCGCAAAACTCGTCCTCGCCGCTCACCCAGGCCCCATCACCGCTCAGCATATTCAACAGCTTGTCGCCGGCGTCCCCGATGACCGCCTCTTTCGCTTCGTCGAGGCCGCGGAATCCCATCGACTCGACGTCGCGGTCCTAGAGCTTGGTCGTCTGCTTGACGCCGGTGAGGAACCGGCCAAGCTCGCCGCGCAGCTTGGCCAGCAGGTCGAGCTAGGCGCGGTGGCGGCGACCGCACCCACCATCGATCCGCTGGCGGTCGGCCGGGCTCTTGGCCTAAGCACTCCGGCACGGATGGTCAATATCGCCAAAGCGCAACGTGGTCGATCTCCGGCCGCGATGGTCGCGATGCTCCAGGCAACCGTCGCCACGGACCGTGACCTCAAGCGCGGTCGCCTTCGACGTCCCGACGATGCCCTCTATCGCCTGCTCGCCCCTCTCCCACAAAACGACGGCGGCACCTAATGTGCCGCCGCCCTCCGTCTCGCGAGACCAACCAACCACCACGCGCTACGCCGCCGCTGGCGCCGACAACTTGTTCAGCTTGGCCATCAACCGCGATTTTCGCCGCGCCGCGTTGTTCGGATGGATCACGCCCTTACTCGCGACCCGATCCAGCGTGCTAATGGCTTCCAACACGGCCGCCGACGCCGCGTCGCCACCCCCATCCGTGATCGCCGCTTCGGCCTTGCGCACCGAAGTCCTCGCCGCCGTGCGAAACGGCTTGTTTCGGAGACGCCGCCGCTCTGATACCCGGATCCGCTTTTTCGCCGACTTGCTATTCGCCAAGGCCGTCTATCCCTCGCTTCGCACCCAGCTTAAAATCAACACCAAAAGAAGCGCCGTGTCGACGCTGTCTCCACGATCCTACCAGAAAGCGCCCGGCGGCTCAAGGATAGCGGTCCGGTGGCCCACCTCCGGCGCCAGACGACGTCAGCCTGTCCACATCTCCTCCCACCCTCAAGCGACCCGTTCTGCTCCCCTTCCGGCGCTATACCATCGCCGACGTCCATCGTCGCCGCGATCGGTGCCACGACGCGATCAGGAGAACGCCCCGCTGTCGTATCAGGGTCGCCATTCTTCGCGACGGGGAAGGCCCGCGTGCCAGTGACCGTCAAGGAGCGCGCCACTAAAACCTCGCACGACTGGTCGACCTGGCCATCTCCCGGCATTCCCACCTCGCCCGAAGCCTGGCTGCCCCAGTCTCCGCGATCCTCCTCGCTCCTTCAAAGTGCCTCGGTCGTCGCCCTCGCCTTCGTCGTCAGCCGCGTTCTTGGGCTGGCGCGAGAAGTCATCATCGCCCATCAATTTGGAACGAGCGGGGAAACGAGCGCCTATGTCGCCGCGTTCCGCATCCCCGATCTCCTCTTCCTTGTGATCATGGCCGGTTCGTTTGGGTCCGCTTTCATTCCCGTCTTCTCCCGCTATCTCCTACACGGGGACAATGAGAAAGCGTGGGCCCTCGCCTCCGCCGTCATTAACGCCGCGCTGGTCGCCACCATCGCCGGCGCGGCGATAACCGTGATCGCGGCGCGCCCTCTCGTCCACTACGTCGTCGCCCCGGATCTTGCGCCCCAGTATCAGGACCTCACCGTCGACCTTATGCGCGTCCTCATCCTCTCCCCTATTCTGCTTGGTCTGGGCATTGCCGCCAAGGGTATTTTGGAAGCCCAGGACTTGTTCATCCTCCCCGCCCTCGCACCACTCATCTACAATCTTGCGATCATCGTCGGCGCGCTCTTCCTCACACCATTCCTCGGCATCTTCGGGTTGGCGGTCGGCGTTGTTGCCGGCGCGTTCTGCCACATCCTCGTCCAAATGCCGGGCCTTGCCCGCTCCCATATGCGCTATCGTCCCCGGTTGAATATCCATACCGAGGGCCTCTCGGACGTCGTCCGCCTGTTGCTCCCCCGCCTCGTTGGCCAAGCTGCGTTCCAGGTTAACTTCATCGTCGTCACGTCCTTCGCCTCAGGTCTTGGCGCCCCCTATATCTCGGCCCTCAACTTTGCCTGGCAGCTCCTCATGCTGCCTCATGGCGTCGTCGCCCTCTCAGTCTCCACCGTCATCTTCCCCACCATGTCTCGCCTCTATGGACAAGGTCGCACCGACGAGCTTCGCGCCACATTCGGACGGGCCCTGCGTCCCGTGCTCTTCCTTACCCTTCCCGCCTCTGTCGGCCTGTTCTTCTTTCGAACCGCGATCGTCCAAACAATCTTTCAATCGGGAGCCTTCTCCGGCACCTCGACCGCCCTTGTCGCGCCCCCGCTCGCCCTCTTTGCCCTCGGTCTCGTCAGCTACGCCACCGTCGAGATCCTCACCCGCGCGTTTTACGCCATGCAAGACACGAAGACGCCGGTTGCCGCCGGGGTGGTCACCATCGTCATCAATATTGCCCTCAGCCGCGCGCTCATCGCTCACTTCGGCCTCGCCGCTCTCGCCTTTAGTCTCAGCTTGACCACGAGCATAGAAGCCGTCATCTTGCTGATCGTCCTCCGCCGGCGCCTTGGCACCGGATCGCGGCGCGATGTCCTCTGGCTTGGCCGTTTACTTGCGGCGACCGCCGCCATGGCCATCGTTGCCTGGTTCATCTCACCCAGGCTAACCGCCGCGACTGAACCGGGAACCGCGCCACGCCTCGTCCAAATCGCGCTCTTTCTGTACGCCCTGGGCGTTTCTGCCGGCAGCTTTCTCCTCGCCGCCCATCTCCTGCGCCTACCTGAACTCCATCAGGCCATGGCACAGATTGGTGGCAGGCTCCCCGCCACTAGCCGTATCGCCGCTCACTTAAAGCTCCCTCGACGCCATAACGATGGGCCGTAGCATACCGGGCAGGCCCCCTCTCCACTGCCGACGTAGGCGCCGCGCCGCGCCCAAACCCCGTTGGTCGCTCAACCCACGCTCGGCAGAACTGCCGTCGATTCACTCTCGGCTATACTCATGAACGATGTTCTTCCGCGAAGTCGATATAGCGAGCGCATGAGCGACGATCACAACCTTCCGATCTCCCACATCCGCAACTTCTCCATCATCGCCCACATCGATCACGGCAAGTCGACCCTCGCCGATCGACTCCTTGAACGCACCCAAACCGTCACCCAGCGTGAGATGGTCAATCAGCTCCTCGACTCCATGGATCTGGAGCGGGAGAAGGGCATCACCATCAAAGCGCGCGCCGTTCGCATGGCCTATCACGCGCGCGATGGCCAGACCTACCAGCTCAATTTGATCGACACTCCTGGTCATGTCGACTTCGCCTATGAAGTCAGCCGGAGCCTCGCCGCCTGCGAAGGTGCCCTCCTCGTCGTCGACGCGGCGCAAGGAATCGAAGCCCAAACGATGGCGAACGTCTACCTCGCCCTCGAGCTGAACTTGGCTATCGTCGCCGTCATCAACAAGATCGACCTTCCGAACGCCGACCCCGCAAAGGTCGCCAAAGAAGTGGGAGCGTTTATCGGTCTCCTCGACGACGAGATGATCCCCGCCTCCGCCAAGACTGGGGTCGGGATTGACGACGTCCTCGAAGCCGTCGTTGCCAAGGTCCCGCCGCCGACGGGCAACGCGACAGGTCCTACCCGCGCCTTGATCTTCGATTCTCATTACGACGCCTACAAGGGAGTCATCGCTTACGTCAAGGTTGTCGACGGCAAAATCGGCCGCGATGACCGCATCCGACTCATGGCGAATGGAAAGGAATCAGAGATCATCGAGGTCGGCTTTTTTGCGCCGACCATGAGCGCCGCCGGCGTCCTCGCCACCGGTGAAGTCGGCTACGTCGCCACCGGACTCAAAGTCGTCAAGGACTGTCAGGTCGGCGACACCATTACCCTCGCCGCGGCCCCCGCTCACGTCCCCCTTCCCGGCTACCGTCCCGCCAAACCCATGGTCTTCGCCGGGCTCTACCCGGTTGATAGCGAAGAGTATCCCCTCCTGCGCGACGCGTTGGAGCGCCTTCAGCTCAACGACGCCTCACTCACCTATGAGTCCGAGTCCTCGCTCGCCCTCGGCTTCGGCTTTCGCTGCGGCTTCCTAGGATTGCTCCACATGGAGATCATCCAGGAGCGGCTAGAGCGGGAGTACGACCTAGACCTTCTTGCGACAGCTCCTAGCGTCGAGTACGAGGTCACCATGCACGGTGGCCGCATCGTCAACATCGACAATCCCTCGGTGATGCCCTCTCCTGGCGAAATCGAAGAGATCCGCGAGCCGTGGATGAACATCGCCATCATCGTCCCCTCTCGCTTCATCGGCGCCGTCATGGAGTTGGTCACCACCAGGCGTGGGCTCTTCAAAGAGCTGACCTACCTCGATGAGGATCGCGTTCAACTGACGTTCCAAATGCCGCTTGCGGAGCTCATCGTCGACTTCTACGATCAGTTGAAGAGTCGCACCCAAGGCTATGCGTCCCTCGATTACACCTTCGCCGATCTTCGCCCCGCCGATCTGGTCAAACTCGATGTCCTCGTCAATGCGACGCCGGTCGACGCGCTCTCGCTCATTACCCACCGCGACGACGCCTACGTGCGAGGCCGAGAGCTCGTCCAAACCCTTCGCCAGCTCATTCCCCGTCAGATGTTCGACGTCCCAGTGCAGGCCTCGATTGGCAGTCGCGTCATCTCCCGTGAGACCATCCGAGCCATGCGGAAAAACGTTCTCGCCAAATGCTACGGCGGCGACGTCTCCCGGAAACGCAAGCTGCTCGAGAAGCAGCGCGAAGGCAAGGCCCGCATGAAGACGGTCGGCAGTGTCGAAATCCCACAGGAAGCCTTCATGGCCGTCCTCAGCCTCGGTGGTGACAAATCCGGCGCTGGAAAGGGATAAGCACACGCCTATGCCGCCTACCATCACCGTCGTCGGCCTCGGACCGGGGGATCCCGGTCTCCGCACCCTCGCTACCCAACGTGCCCTCGATGCCGCCGCTCGCATCCTCCTTCGCACCCGTGTTCATCCGGGTCTTGATGACCTTGTCGATGATCCGCGGGTCTCAGACTGCGACGACCTCTACGAACGATCGCTCTCCTTCGACGATCTCTACTCCGAGATCGCCGGCCGCGTCATCCAGCTTGCCGAGCAGGAGCCGCGCCGAAGCCTCGTCTTCGCGGTTCCCGGCCATCCACGATTTGGTGAGCGAAGCGTTCGACTCATCACCGAATCCGCGGCCGAGCGCGGCATCGCCGTCCTCGTCCAAGCCGCCGTCTCCACGGTCGATGTCGTCGCCAGCGCTATCGGCTTGGACCCGCTTACCGACGAAGCGCAGCTTGTCGATGCGGTACACCTCTCGGGCATCCTCGATCAGAGTCCCTTCGCTGGCGGCCTCATCTCCATTGACCCGACCCGGCCCTGCCTCCTCGCCCAGGTCTACGCCACCACCATCGCCACGGGCGCCAAGCTCGCCCTGAGTCGCCTCTATCCCGACAACCACCCCATCGTCATCGTCCACGCCGCCGGCATCCCCAACCAAGAACGGCTGGTCCACTGCCTCCTCTTTGAGCTGGATCATCAGCCGTTAGATCACCTGACCAGCGTCTTCATTCCCCCACTTCCCTCCCTCGCGGCGCATCGCTCGCCGCTGATGCTTCAACGAGTCGTTGCCCACCTCCGGACGCCCGAAGGGTGTCCCTGGGATCGCCAGCAATCCCACGCCTCGCTCCGCGACGCCGTCATCGAGGAGGCGTACGAAACGCTCGATGCCATCGACGCCGGCGATACCGGCAACCTCGCGGAGGAACTGGGCGATCTCCTGCTCCAGGTCGCCCTCCATTCCCAAATCGCCGAGGAAGCTGAGGAGTTTCTCCTCGAAGATGTTTACGAACACGTCAATCGCAAACTCATCCGTCGTCACCCGCACGTCTTCGCCGACGCCCAAGCCTTCACCCCCGCCGACGTTGTTACCACCTGGGATTCGGTCAAGGAAGCCGAGCGCTCCACGTCCGGAAAGCCGCCAACCGACCTTCCTGATCATCCTCTTGACCGCCTTCCCCGCTCGATGCCATCGCTGCGTCGCGCCGCAACGCTCCTCGGCCCCCGCAAGGGATCGCTCCCTCGGCCACCGGAGCGTGAGCAAGCCGACGCGATCGGGGACGCCCTCCTCGCCTCGGTTCAGCGGGCGATCCTCGCCGGTCTTGATCCTGAAACCATGCTTGACGACGCCCTCCGCCGGCACATCGTCGCCGAGGATGCGGGCGCAGCGCCGGCCGGGACCGCCGTCCCCCTGGCGGGAAAGGTAACAGCGTGACTGAATCTGAGACGCGTTCCCCGGAACATACCGGACGACTGACCTGCGGCTCCCTCCGCGCGGGGGACGCGGACCAGACCGTCACCCTTAATGGCTGGGCTCATCGCCGGCGCGATCTCGGCGGCCTCATCTTCATCGATCTTCGCGATCGCTACGGCATCACTCAGGTCGTCTTCAATCCACAGATCGCGCTCGGCGCGCATCGCGCCGCCAGCGAGGTCCGCAATGAGTATGTCCTCGAAGTCACCGGCGTTGTCCGTCTGCGGCCCGAGGGAACCGAAAATCTTCGCCTCCCCACCGGCGCAATTGAGATCGAAGGACATGATCTATCGATCCTCAACGAGGCGAAGACCCCGCCCTTCTATGTGAATGAGGAATCCGATGTCGAGGAGAGCGTCCGCCTCAAGCACCGCTACCTCGACCTCCGCCGTCCCGGTATGCAGCACACCATCATCCTCCGCCACGACATCGTTAAATTCATGCGCGATTACCTCATTGAGCGTGCCTTCATCGAGGTCGAAACCCCTCTCCTCATCAAGAGCACGCCGGAGGGCGCTCGCGACTTCCTCGTCCCCAGCAGTGGTTTTCCCGGCAACTTCTACGCCCTCCCCCAATCGCCTCAGCAGCTCAAACAGCTCCTCATGGTCGCCGGCCTCGATCGCTACTTCCAAATCGCCCGTTGCTTCCGGGACGAGCCACAGCGGGCGGATCGTCAACCGGAGTTCACCCAGCTCGATCTCGAAATGTCCTTTGTCGAGACAAACGATGTGATGTCCCTCATCGAAGACCTCTACGTCGCGCTCACCGAACGCTTCTCGGACAAGCGCATACCCCGCAAGCCCTTTCCCCGCCTCACCTATCGCGATGCCATGGCGCGCTTCGGTAGCGATCGACCGGATCTCCGTTTTGCCGTTGAACTGCGCGACGCCTCGGAGGCGCTCCGCGCCACCCAGTTTCAAGCCTTCAGCCAAACCCTCCAGGCTGGCGGCATCGTCAAAGCGATCGTCGCCCCCGGCTGCGCCGATTATTCCCGTCGTGAGCTCGACGAGCTCACCGAGCTCGCGAAACGGGGTGGCGCCAAGGGCCTCGCCACCCTCGCCGTCCGCACCGACGGCGTCCGCTCCCCGATCGCCAAATTCCTCTCGCCGGAGGAGATCGCCGCCCTGACCACGAGACTTGATGCCACCGTTGGCGACCTCGTCCTCGTGGTCGCCGACGCGCCACCAGTCGTCGCCAAGACCCTCTCCGCGCTACGCGATGAGATCGGCCGCCGCCTCGACCTCGCCGATCCCAATCAGCTCGCCTATGGTTGGGTTAATGAGTTCCCACTCTTCGAGTGGGACGAAGAAGGTCACCGCTGGGACGCCACCCATAATCCCTTTTCGGGCTACCTCGCCGAAGACACGCCGCTCCTCGATACCGATCCGGGCGCTGTCCGCGCCGCCCAGTACGACCTGGTCGCGAACGGGCACGAGCTCGGCGGCGGCAGTATCCGGAACCATCGCCGCGCCGATCAAGAGCGCCTCTTTGGGCTCATGGGATACCCAAAGGAGGAGCTACCCTCCCGCTTTGGCGCCCTTCTCGAAGCGCTCGACTACGGCGCTCCCCCGCATGGCGGCATCGCGATGGGCGTCGATCGCACCGTCATGCTGCTGGCCGATCAGGACAACATCCGCGAGGTCATCGCTTTCCCCAAAAATCAGCGCGGTATCGACCTCATGTTTGAAGCGCCCGCCGCGGTCGCATCAGACCAACTCGATGACCTCGGCATCACACTTGATCCCGAGAAAATCGTCCAGATCGGCTAGCGGTGCCGACCATCCGCGCCAGACACCAGGGCATTAACCCTCACCAACCTTCGCGCCAAACCCGAGCTCCGCGAGGAGTTCCCGGGCGACGCCTTCTTCGTCCCAGGGACGCTTCTCCCGCCCCCAAATGATGCTCCCCTCGTGCCCTTTACCCGCCAGCAGAACGCAATCGTTCGCCGAAGCGATTGACAACGCATGCCGCACCGCCTCTCTCCGATCCGTGATGCGGGCGAAGCTCGTCCCTTCAATCGCCCCCGCCCTAACGGCGCCCGCCGCGATCTCCTCGATAATCGCGTCCGCGTCTTCATTCCGCGGATCCTCGCTGGTGAACACCGCGTAGTCAGCGTATCGCGCCGCGATCGCGCCTTGCTTCGGCCGTTTTTCCACGTCCCGCTCGCCCGCGCTCCCAAAGACGACGATTAAGTGTCCCCGGGGATGCAACCCGCGCAGCAGCGACAGAACCTTTGCCAGCGCATCCGGTGTGTGCGCGTAGTCCACGACGATCGCGAATGGCTGCCCGGCATCGACCCCCGCCATTCTCCCTGGCACTTGCGGCGCCGCCGCCAATGCCGCCACCGCTGTCTCTAGCCCGATCCCTGCCGCCAGCCCCGCGCTCAGCGCGCAGAGTGCATTGGCAACGTTAAACCCGCCAATCAATGGAACCTCAGCCCGTGCCTCCCCCCATTCGTCGGTCTCAACCGCAAATGCGCTACCCCGTCGGTCCAACACCACGTCGACCGCGCGCACGTCGGCAGACCTCCCCTCGGCGCTGTACCGGAGGACCTTGCTACCCCCCGCGTACGCCGCCATCAGCGCCGCGCCTGAGTCGTCCGCATTTATTACGGCCGTACCGCCCGCTTCTCCGACTCGTTCGAACAGCAATCCCTTTGCCTGCTGATACGCCTCGACCGTCCCATGAAAGTCAAGATGCTCGCGCGTCACGTTGGTCACGGCGCCAATCGCGAACGCGACCCCGTCGAGGCGATGCATGGCTAAACCGTGCGATGTCGCTTCCACGGTCGCCCAGCTCGCTCCCGCCTCCACCATCTCCCGCAGGTATCGTTGAATATCGATTGACTCCGGCGTCGTTTGCCGCGTCTCGTGGGTGTCGCTTCGGTTGCCGACCCGGATTTCAACCGTGCCGATTAGCCCGGTCGTCAGACCCGCGCCGCGCAAGATCGCGTCGATCAGAAAACTCGTCGTCGTCTTCCCGTCCGTCCCCGTGATTCCAATCACGCCCAGTTCGCGCGAGGGATGTCCGTAAAACGTCGCCGCGACGGCGGCCAGCGCGGCCCTGCTATCCGGCACGATCAATTGAGGCACGTCGACGCCGGTGTCCCGCTCCACGAGACACGACCCCGCACCCCGCTCGACCGCCTCCCGGCAAAATGCGTGGCCGTCGACGCCGGCTCCTCGCAGCGCAACGAACAAGTCGCCCCGTTCCGTCGCTCGCGAGTCGTACACCACGCGCGTCACACGCGCCGCGGGATCTCCGACCAATCTGCTTCGCCCCAGCCCCTCCGCCAGTTCACTGAGGCTCAGCAACCGGTCGCTCATCCGTCCTCAGTCCCCCAGTTAGAGCGATTCACTGACGCCGTTGCCAACAGCCGTGTGGACCGTTCCTTGCGTCGCCTCAACCATCGCCATCGCGGCCACACGCCAATCTGCCAAGCGTGATCGACCCTTTTTCCCAACACGATCGACCACCGCATGATGACGGGAAGCCGAATGATCGTGCCGCCCCCCGTCCCGTCACCCCCCGAAGCGGTATACGCGGCGTGCCGCGAACGCCAGCATCGGCCGGTAGCGCCGCTCCAGCGATGGCGGATACGATACGATCTCTCCCCCAAAACGCACCTTAAATTCGTACAGACCGCGCCAATCATCTCCCCGCGTGCCAGCCAACCGCGACCCCTCATCGACCTCTGTCGACGGCGGATCCTCCGCTGGGATGCCCCACAGATCGTATCGCCGGCATCCCAGTGAGCGCGCCCAGCGCATCGCTTCGAACTGCAGATAGAAGCCCGCCCCATGTGCCCGATGCCTCGTCGAGGACGCGCCATACATATAGATCGCCTCCTCCCCGAACCGCGCCGCGATCACCCCCGCCACCGGCTGTCCCTCAATAAGCGCAAAGAGCAGCACGGCGTCCGACCCAAAGACCCGCAAAAAATCGGCGTAGTAGGAGACCGAATGCACCCCGAAGCGGTTTCGAGAGGCCGTGTCCGTCAGCAACTCGTAAAACGTCTCGATCGCGCTATCGTCTGGGTAGGCCCTCGCCGCCGTCACGCCCCGGCGCTGTGCCAGCCGGATGTTGTAGCGCGTCTTTTGATGCATCTGATTGAGCAGCGCCTCGTCCTCAAGGAGCGGCACCTTGACCGTCCGGCCCGGTTGGATATGTTCCGGTCCCCGCGCGAAGCCCGCCGCCCGGTACCGCCCGCTCAGCGGCAGGCGCGTTTCCGGCTCGACGATCAACGAGAGCGCTCGCCGCTCGCGGCACCTCTCGTCCACCTCTGTGAACAACTCGCGCGCCACCGTCCCGTCACAGGCTGACAGCACCGGCCCTCTCGGCAGATAGCCGATGCTGAACGGGCCCCGGCTCCGAAAAAGCACCTGCGCCAGACCCGCCTCACCGTTCGTGACGACTCGTATTCGCTCCACGCTCCAGCCATGGAGCTCCTTGAACATTCCCCAGCGCCACGACTGCAGGAAATGCCCGGAGGCCGCTTGCACCTCGTCGTCCCAGGCACGTTGTTCGTCCACCTGCCGAAGGCCAGACCGCGGCTCGCGGGCCGCTGGCATCATAGGACGACTCGCAACGGGTCTGCCGCGGTGACGGCTTCCTCCATGGCGTCTTGGAGCAATTCGACGTCCACTTCACCAGCATCGTCGACGAAGGCCTGAAGCACCGAGATCGCCGCCCGCCCGCCGATCCGCCCGAGTGCCACGATCGCTGCCTGACGGACTTCCGCGTCATGATCTTGAGCCAGCCCGCCAAGCTCCGGTACTGCCTCATCATCGCGGAGCTCACCCGCCGCCCGCGCGGCTTCGTAGCGGAGTTCCGCGTCAGGGCTGGCCAGTTCCTCCCGGACGATCGGCAGCCACCGCTCGTCCAAACTCCGGCCCATCGCGTAAAGCGCGCTCGCTTGGAGATCGTGCTCCCCGCTTTCGTACGCGAGGCGAATCACCTCCCCTATATCGTCGTCCCCAGCCAGGACACCAGCCGACTCCAAGGCTCTCCGTCGGACCACGAGCGGTCCGCGCCCTGCCGCTTGGTCGATCAAGAGATCCCGAATCTCCCTCGCGACGGTGTCGCCCAGTTCACCCGCGACGGCCTTGTCGGCAAATCGACTCAAGCCCCGCAGTGCCTCAGCTTGGACATCTTGGGAGACATCCTCTGAAGCCATCTCCATCAGTCGTCCGAGCAGGTCCGACCCCTCGTCCTCCCAAAGACCCGCGACGACCAATTGGCGGACCGCCGCGGAGTCGTCATCGAGCGCCAAACGGAGCGCGCGGCCGAAATTGAGGTCGATCCGTTCCTCACTCAGATCAGTCATCTGGCGCACGACCGCGAGCCGCGTCGCCTCCGGCAAGGGTTCCCACATGCGGGCCAGCGAACGTGCGTCCTCACGTCCCAGGTCGGACAACCGTGCGACGTCCACCGCCGTCACCGGCCCGGCCGCGATACTCGCCAGCGTCGCTTGCAGAGGAGGACCGTCGCTCCCGCCGTCGGCGTTAGGAAGGAGTGCCGGGAACATAGGTATACGCGTCCGGCTGATCGGGATCGCGAGAAAACGCCCCGGTATCGTCGTGCTCCAAAATGGTTCGCAAGAGGTGCGCCGAGATGGGGCGCTCCACGTTCGCACCCGCTAACAGGGTCGCGAAGTCCGCGGAGAAATTCGCCTCGCGGTGCTCGCCAAACCGCTCAAACGTGACCGCCACCACCGACTCCGGTCGACGCCGTACCTTCTCATCGACCGGCTTCTCTCCGTTTAAGCGGCCATATCGCTCCTCGGTCAACAGCATCCCCTCCTCCACGCCGCACGCATACGTCGTCGGCCGGAAGACGTATCGCTGGGCGCGCCGCTCGTCCAATTCCACCAAGCGAGCACTCTGTCCCGCCTCCGCGATGTACTCAACGAGATAGTGCCCATCGTTGTCCGTCGGCGCGATCGAGAGAATCGCCCCAGCAACGAGATTCTCGGCATACAGATCGTCCAATCCCAGGATAAAGCCGCCTCGATTCGGCGTTGGATATCGAAGCTCGACCAGGTAGGTCGTGTACGATTGCGGACTCTCAAACGTTAGGACCGCCGACTTCTGGGCGGGGAGCAGAGGCGCTAGTAACAACGATTGCATATCAGCGTCATATGGCAACAAACCGTGCTGGTACTCATAGAACGTCAACACATGGTCCACCGGCGTTCGCGTCCGAACAGCTGGCGCCTCGCCCATCTCCTCCAACAGATACCGGTAGTCTGATCCTATCTCGTTCGGCTTACGACGGGACGTACCAATCTGCGGCAGCCCAGACGTGCTCCAGAAACGTTGGTTCGAGGTCCCGACAAACTCAAACTCGCGGTGCTCCCGCGAAAGTCGGAAGTTCACCGCGAATCGTAACGCCTCGAAGTCCGCCGACCCCTGCCGGACACCGAGTACATCCTGAACGAGGACGTCGTCCGGCAGAGGCTGCTCCTGCTCTTGCAAGTAATCCTTCATCCGTCGCAGGTCACCGCGGCTGAAGCGTTGCACCCGATCTTCCATCAGCCACTGCTCGCCAAAGTTGGCGACGCGTGGGTCGGCTTGCAATCGCTCCCTCAACGCCGCCGCCAGATCAGAGTCATCTACCTCCGTGACGTCCGTCGGTGTGGCCACCGGCACCGTAATCGTCCGTGCCGCCACCGGCACCGCCTCCGGCTCGACCTCCCGTTCGGGCTCGACGTCAATTACCGTCGGCTCTCCCTCGTCGCTACCGACCGTGACTTCGGCGATCAGAGCCTCGCGGATCGCCTCCATTGCCTCCGCGTCTTCGGCCCCAGCCTCGATGCCTTCTTCGTCCTCAAAGTCCAAGTCGTCAAGGACCGCCGGCAATGTTGCCCACGACGGATCGACCCGCGCCCGCTCTCGTATCGGCTGTGGCGGCAGCTCTGGCTTGGGAAGTGGCGTCAAAAATCGCTGCGCGAACGTATGTCGCGACGCCGCCTGCGGTTCGCCCGCTTTGCGTCCTTCCCGTGTCGTCACGATGACCCGTTCGTCGCCGATCTGCTCGATCGTGAAAACGTTCGGATTCGCCGCGCTCATCGCCTCCAAGCGGCCGACCGCTTCCTCCGCTGACAAACCCCCTTCACCCGCCAGGTAATCGGCGACCGATGAGAGCGACGCTCGAATCGGCGCGTCAGCGGACATGAAACGACCCCGTGCGCGTAATAATTCCAGCACCTGCTCCGCGAGCTGCCGGTTTTCACGAGACCCACTAAACTTAATGGCGGCGCGTTCTTCCTGAACTACCATTCCCTATCCTTCCAGCCTCATCATCGCGCAGCGTTAGATCCCATCAACGTCGTACCGAGCGCACGTCGGCAACCTTCAGCATGGGCCGATCCAAGCCAGCCGCACCACGCATGTCTCGACGTGAATAATCGGTATCCGCTACCCCGCTACGTGGGCTGCCCCGATCCCGCGGGACGCCGCAGGGCATCAATCAATTGCTGCGTCGTCAACGGCTGCACCGCGTTCCGCAACAATGTCAACAAGAGGGCCACGTCTTCGTCGTTCAATTTCACTCGCGGGGCCATCTATGCTCCAGTCACCGTCCTGCCGCACCGACGAGCGCGTTCGCCGAGCGCGTCTCGTTGTAGCTCGTTTTATTGTAGTGCCATGCCTGTCGCGCCGCCAACACAAGTCTATTCCCCTCGCCTAGCGGGGACTCCCAGGCCCGTCGCATGGAGTGTCCGCTACCGCTCGACCGTCGGCGGATGAATCACCTCAATGAAGGCGCAGGCTTGCAACAACGGCCGCCGCGCGTACAATTCCGCTTAGGCGCCCGTAGCTCAGTGGATAGAGCGCTTGCCTCCGGAGTAAGAGGTCGCAGGTTCGAGTCCTGCCGGGCGTACCACCACCTGAAATCCTCCTGTCTCGGCTCGGTATGCAGTCGAGACCTCGACGTTCGGCTAGCTCGCAATGTTGAACAGCTACCCGAAACACTCGCCGGCCTGCGTGTCGCAGCCTTTACCTGGCTAATGCTCCATCCCTTGCTCACCCCTGCCGCCCAGAGTCAATAACAGTCCCTAGTAGCGATCTATCGTACTGCGAAGCACAATCTATTATTCTTTTTTAATTGCCTATATAGATAATTAGGTCATTTATGGTACATGGTTATGTTGCGGTGTTCCAATGTGCTTTAGATGTTAGGGATATCTACGTATCTTTTGAGCACATAGCGAAAACGCTAGCGCTGGGCGTCATTGAGCTAAATCCTCTACCAGTAACGAACCCTGCGTCCTCAATGATATGGATCGGCCCGTGATTGGGATCGGCCCGTAACGTCGGCCGCAAGCGTGCATCTGCTTCCGGCGTCAAAGGAAGTAGTCGTACGCCTTGTCGCGCCGTCCGTGACCGCCCTTTTGATGAGCGGGTAGCTTCGATGCTGTGCGGAGGCAGCGGTCCTACGGGGCCAACTCACATCGGTACATAGGCCAGCGCTTCGTGTCGGCGCTGCTCTTTGCTCCCCAAGGGTAATCGGGTTCGCGATCGTAAATCTGATGCTGACCTTGGAAAAGCGCCTCAAGCACTCTCCGATCGGCTTGACCTGCATCCTGTCGTTGACAATTTTATTATCCGCTGCTAATATATTATTAGTCAGCAGTCACTAAAATACAGTTAGGAGGAGAAACGGATGACAGGCAACAAACTCACGTACCAGAATGGGGATTCGATGGAGCAGATGACGGCAGTGCAGTTCCGGCGGTACGGCGGACCAGAGGTCTTGGACGTGGTGACGGTGCCGCGACCGGCGCCTCGCGCTGACCACGTGCTCGTGCGGGTGGAGGCGTCCGCCGTGAATCAGCACGACGCAATTGTCCGCAGCGGTGCATTAAAGATGGTGACCGGCCGGAAGTTCCCGCTCGGTCTGGGGTTGGATTTCGCGGGGACAGTGGTCGCATCCGGCGCGGATGTGAAGGAGATGAGCACAGGGACGCGCGTGTGGGGAATGGTATCGCCGCGGTCGCGCCACATAACCGGGGCCGCGGCGCAGTTCGTCGTTGTGCCGGCGGTCCGGGTGGCCGCGATGCCGGATCGCCTGTCGATGACCGATGCGGCCTCTTTGGTAACATCGGGAACGACTGCGCTGCGAGCGTTGTGTGACGTCGGCCGTGTCGAGTCAGGCGCGCGGGTGTTGGTCCGCGGCGGCGCCGGCGGCGTCGGAATGATCGCCGTGCAGGTCGCCAATGCTTTGGGCGCTCACGTTACCGCACTGGTCAGTCACCGCGACCTTGAGTTCGTCACGCAACTCGGTGCGCACGAAGCCCTGGACTACCGGGCGGTCCAGCCTCGGCAGCTCGAACCCTTCAGTGTCATCCTCGATACCGTTGGCACCGACCTTCTGGCCCATCGGCGACGCCTAAGCCGCGGCGGACAGATGATTACCGTCGCATTTGGCTCCGGCAAAGCAATCGCATCGATCGCCGCTTCGGCTGTATTCGGGCCAAAGAGAATCCGCACCTTCAGCAGCTACCCCGATCAGCGCCTACTCACCGACCTAGCACAGTACGTCGAATCCGGTGCAATATGGCCCGTTGTCGACACCATTTATCAACTGCGGCAGATCACCGATGCGCACCGGGCACTCGACGAATCAGGTCGCCGGGGAAAACTTGTCTTGACGACGGCTTCGTGATCGCAGCAGTGGTACCGTTCAGCACCCGCTCGAACGCCGAGTCGACCGCCACGACCGAGGCAGCGTCATGTTCGCCACCCCGCCTGCAGCGTCATCGCCGTCAGTACCTAGGACCTCAGCAGTGAGATCGTCATGACTACCACATCCAGCCCACAACAAAAGTCCACCCGGCAGCGCGTCCCGGCTGCCGAGCGGCGCGACGCGCTGATCGAGGCGGCCGTCCACGAGTTCGCACGAGGCGGCCTGCACGGGACGCCGGTAGACCGGATCGCACGGCGCGTCGGTGTCGCCCAGCCATACGTTTTCAGCCTTTTCGCGAGCAAACGTGAACTGTTCTTGGCCGCCGTCGAGCGCGGCTTCGAGCAGGTCGCGGACACCTTCACAAAGGCAGCAACCGAGTTCGACACCGCGATCGCCTCGCCCGACGCGGATGTCCTCACCGCGATGGGCAACGCCTACCCTGCGCTGCTCAAGTCCGACCGCGACTCACTGATGCTCCAACACCAGGCCTACGCTGCCTGCGACGACGAAGTGATCCGCGACCGCGTCCGCGCCTGCTACGCGCGGCTCGTCGCCCACGTCGAGCGGCTATCGGGCGCCGAACCAGAGCGGATCGACGAATTCTTCCACCATGGCATGTGGCTCAACGTCGCCGCGGCGATGGGCGTAGTGGACCTGTCGGCCGGGGGCGCATGGCTCCGTGCCGAGCAGCAGGGTTCGCAGCAGACCGGCTAACGCGGCGGCGCGGCTCACCCCTTCCCGACCATCCGCATCAAGTTAGCCTCGCGCTTGGTAAGGACCGAGCGGGCACTATGCCCACGGAGCGATGCAAGGACGTTTCAGCGTCACCGTGAGACTGCTGGACCTCTCTCGTTCTCTTTTTCGGCTCGACTACATTCCCCTGTACGGCAGCTGACCATATGCGCCAGGGATATGAGGCTCTCGCTCGAAACCGCGCTTAAAAGGAGCCCTATTGCTCCGGAGCAAGAAGTGGCAGATTCGAGTCCTGCCGGGCGTACCAACTAGGGTCAATGTCTTTAGACCCTCTCCGAGACCGCTTGCTTGTCAAGCACAAATGGACATGGCATCAACATTGGGGAAGATATAGGACGTGCCGAGGTTGAGTCTCCTGCCCTTCGTCAATTCTGTCGTGTGGCCATGTTGTTAAGCCACAGGGGTGCACATCTTCATGCCCGCATAGGCATCAACTTTAGCCCCGGAAGGGTGACGGAGCGGGGCCACTCTAGCATGGTGGACAGGCGCTACCGTCCGCCACGTCGAGAGGAGCCCCGCATGGAGAGTCTGCCAAGGGTGGCCGCGGCCATGCAGCATGTCTTGACCGAGGTCGCCGAGCGGGCCGCCCGCGAGGCCGGCTTCGTGCGCCGCCGCCGGGTCGTGACCGGTCCGCTCTTCGTCCAGGCGCTGGTGCTGGGCTGGCTGGCCCGGCCGGAGGCAACGCTGCACCAACTGGCCCAGGCGCTGGCGGTTCTGGGTGCGCCGATCAGTCCGCAGGGGGTGGCCCGGCGCTTCGGCCCCGAGGCGGCCGACCTGCTGGGGCGGGTGTCGGGAGCCGCCGTCGGCGCGTTGACCGCGCCGAGAGGAACGGGCGTGCCGCTGCCGGCCCGCTTTGCCGGGGTCTACGTCCTCGACTGCACCACCGTCCGCCTGCCCGACGCCCTGGCCGCGGTCTGGCCCGGCTGCGGCGGCCGCACCGGGCGCGGGACGCAGGCCGCCCTGAAGTTGCAGGTCCGGCTCGACCTCGCCGGCGGGGGACTGGAGGGGCCGGTGCGGCTGACCGGCCGGACGCAGGACACGGCCGGTCCCCTCCACGCGGCGCCGCTGCCGGTCGGCGCCCTGCTCCTGGCTGACCTCGGCTCCTGGAGCCTGGGGCGGTTCCGCGGGCTCGGGGAGGCGGGCAGCTTCTGGCTGAGCCGGCTCGACCCGCGCACCGTGGTCCTCGACCCGGCCGGGCGGCGCCTCGACCTGCCGAGCTGGCTGAACCGTCGGGGAGCGGTGACGGTCGAGGCGCCGGTCCTCTTGGGGAGCGCGGCGCGGCTGCCGGCACGGCTGCTGGCGGCGCGGGCCCCCCAGGCCGTGGCTGACGAACGGCGGCGCAAACTGCGGGCGGCGGCGAACCGGGAGGGCAAAGCTCCCCCGCAGGCCACGCTGGCGCTCGCCGGCTGGACGGTCGCCGTCACCAATGCTCCGGCGGAGCGGTTGACGCTCGCCGAAGCGTTCGTGGTGGGCCGGGCCCGCTGGCAGGTCGAACTGCTGTTCAAGTTGTGGAAGCGGGACGGGCACCTCGCCGTGAACCGCAGCGCCGACCCCTGGCGGGTCCTGTGCGAGGTCTCCGCCAAGCTGGTCGCGCTGCTCATCCAGCACTGGATCCTCCTCATCGGCTGCTGGGCCATCCGCGACCGCAGCCTGGTGCGCGCGGCGCAAACCGTGCGCGGGCACGCCGCCTGCCTGCTCGCGGCGCTCGGCCAACGCGATCGGCTCGTCACCGAACTGCGGGTCATCGCCCGCTGCCTCGGGGCCGGCTGCCGTGTCGCCCCGCGTCGCGCCACGCCCAGCGCCTTCCAGCTCTGGCTCGACCCCGCCCTGGCGGGCTTAAGTTGATGCCTATGGGGTGCACATCTTCATGCCCGTCGGCATCAGGGGAGGGTCGCCCGTCTCCAGCACCAGCTTGCCCAACACCACGGCCTTCAGTATCACCATTACCTAAGGCGGTATGCGCCACCACGTCTTTATTGGAGATAGCGTCGCCCGCCTCCAGGACGACCTCAGTGCCTGGGTCGGTCAGATCCTCGACTGGTCCGGGCGCTTCGCCCGCCCCTCCCCGGACAACGTCAGCCGTGCCAGCTTGGAGCCTCCAGCCAATCGACCCCGACGAGGCGGCGACGGATCTCCGGGATGGTGAGCCGGACGCGCGCCAAGTGGGAGCGGCCCGGCCCCCGCTCCGGCGTGCCGCGGCTGAGCCGCCGCGAGTCCCTAGCGGTGGCGCGCGTCGGTTCTCGTTGTGTCGACAGCGCCGCGTTAAACTCCGCTGCAGCGTCCCCCCAACCCTGTCGCCGGATGGCAATATGTTGTACCAAACTGCTCGCTACCGTCGCCCTTTCAGCAATGGAGCCCATCTCCGGGCAGGAAGAGAAAGCGAAAATGCCAATAGGAGCGGTCCCCGACCGGTATCGAGACATCCTCGAAAGCACGACGCTTGGCCATCTCGCGACGGTCGATCCGAACGGACGGCCCCAGGTGAACCCGGTTTGGTTTATCTGCGAAGGCCAGCAAATCCTTCTTAGCGTCAAGTCCGAAGCCAGCAAATACCGGAACATGCGCGACAATCCCAACGTGGCGATCTCGTTTTTGGATTTGACGCGGCCCGACCGCTACCTGGAGATCCGGGGCTCGGTCATTGAACTCGAACTCTTCGACAATCTTTCTTGGGTGAATCACCTCGCCCGCAAATATACTGGCGCCGATTTCGCCCAAGGAGCCAACGGCGAACACCGCTACAAAGTGACAATCCGCGTCGACTCCTGGACAGCGCAAAACTGATCGTCTCGTCATGCGTGAACCGAACGATCGCGAGAGGAAGCCCATCCACCCTCTGCCGCAGCCGCCGGTTCGCTCGCATAGGAAATGCTTCACCCGCGGCGCTAAAGGGGACGCGGCTGATTGTGTCCTCCTCGGTGCCAGCGCTCACGCGTGGGGCGCGTGCCGACACCGTGCCACCGAAGACTGAGCCGCGACGACAGCGACGCCAAGACAGTCGCGTTCGGCTTGATGATGAGCGAGTCAACGACGCTTTCGTGCTCCTGCGGATCCTGACAACCTACCGCTCATCGCTCCCCCTGGCGCCCGTCAAGCGCACCGACTGGTAGATGAGGACGACGACGTCCGGGCCGAGCGGCTTCGTCTCGATCAACTTCAGCGCCGTCGCAGCGCTCCCCTCACCGAAGAGACGTTTGCCGTGTCCGACTACGATCGGGTGGACCATCAGCCGGTACTCGTCGATCACGTCGTGGGGCATCAGCGAGTTGACCAGCTCGGCGCTGCCCCCAATCAAAATATCCTGACCCGCCTGCCGTTTCATCTCTGACACCGCCGCCGCGACATCCCCCTTGATCAGGTGCGAGTTGTTCCACCCGACCTCACCGAGCGTCGTCGAGGCAACGTGCTTGGGGAGGCCGTTCATCCGGTCGGCGAACCCCTGCTCGTCTATGATGCTGGGCCAGACCGCCGCGAACCCTTCATAGGTGACCCTCCCCAGCAGGAGGGCATCGCTCGCGAACAGTTCATCGTACTTGTACTTCCCCATCGCTTCGTGCCAGAACGAGAAGTGCCACTGGTCCGGCGCCTCCATGACGCCGTCCAGCGACAGAAACTCTGAGACAACGACCTTGCGCATGGCCTTATTCGGAGTCCGGTTGATTAGTGGGTCTTCCCGCTGCGCGGATGCACCTCCCCTCTCCCGCGCATCGGGCGGGTGCCCTCTGGGCGGCGGCTGGGGGGTGAGGGCAAACGTGGGCCACGCCGACGCTATGTATGTATCCGGATTCCGTATTACCCCTTCGCGTCTATCCCCGGGCGCCCGCCAACGACCGCCGAGTCGCGGTCGATAACGTCGTACTGCCGCCCTCGCGTCGACGATCACACCATGGTTACCTAGGATCCATTTCCTTGATCGCTCGCACCTCGATCGAACCGGTGCATGCCGCGGACATCTTCGCAACCATCCGAATCGCGTCGTTCAGGTCTCTCGCTTCCATCAGGTAGAACCCACCCAGCGGCTCCCGGGTCTCGGCAAACGGACCGTCGATTATTGACATCGCGCCGTTGCTGAACCGGATTGTCGTCGCCGTCCGCACGGATTGCAGCGGAGACGTGCCGATGTCATACCCACGTGCCCCGAGCTCTTCGCGATGATCGACAACGTGGCTCCCGAGCGCTTCGCACTCACCTCCAGGCAGGGCATCGACCGTTGTCTCCTCGAGATAGACCAGGCAGAGATAGTTCATCGGTTTCTCCGACCCCCGTCGATGCTCTATCGCGAGCGCGGACGGGAGAGCGTCGTCAGCATGCCGACGATCACCAGGGCGGCGACCGTGCCAAGGCAAACGAGGGCAAGCGCTCCTCTTCTTACGGTGAGCGGGTCCCCGTGCCCGGCCGAGGAGATGGTGAGGGTGGACAAAGCTGGCTGTCCTCCTGTCGCCTCTGCCCCGCAACCATCGCGAGCGCTGTTGCATTCAGTAGTCGTTCGAGAAACCCAAAGATCGACACCCGCCCCAACGAACGGGAAAACGCAGCCTCCGCCACGTCAATCCCGTACAGCAAAGCTCCCCTTCACATTGCAGGGGGATGCTCCGGTCGGGCGGTTGCTGTGTTTCTCAGCAGTCTTCCTGGGACATTATCCCCTCGGAAGCCCTTCGATCTCGACGACAGGCCGAACTTCGACGGTGCCGATGCTCGCGCCTGGTATTCGTTCAGCGATGCCGAGCGCCTCGTCGAGATTCTTGGCGTCGATCAGGAAGTAGCCCCCAAGCTGTTCGCGCGTTTCGGCGAACGGACCGTCCGTGACGAGCCGTTTGCCATCGCGCACCCGAACGCTCGTGGCTGTTGCCGTCCCATGCAGCGGGGCGGTGGCGATGAACTGGCCCGTCGTCTTGAGGTCGTGCGCGAGCTCGGTTGACTTGCCGTAGCACTCCTCTCGCTCGCGCTGGTTCAGGGCCAACTCGTCCCCATAGATCAGCAGCATGTATTTCATGCAATGGCCTCCACTGACACATCGGTTTTCTCGAATGGACGACCAGAACGAACGCCATCTCGGATGAGTGCGCAGTCGCCGGGCCGCTGCCCAAGCACCTGCTCCGCAACGACTCCTCAACCGCCAGCCATTGCTCCCACAATCAAAAATGGCTCGGCCCCCGTCGCCACAGGTTCGGGGAGCGGGGCCTCCGGCGAATCGTGCGACACATCTTGAGCGCACGCGAAAAATCTGACGAGCGGTCGGCGACGCTGCGTCTCGTGGTCGCGAATCGTGCCCCGCAGGGTCGGATACGCCGCCTCAAGGGCATCGAGGACGCCGCATTGGGTAGCCGCTCCTTCAATCTGCAGCTCAACCTCGCTGTCGACGCGCGCCAGGTTCCGCAGATGTGCTGGGAGTATGACCCGAATCATGGCAGCGTCTGCACTTCGACCGACAGGACGGACGGAAGATCGCGAACGATCGGCGTCCAGCTGTCCCCCGCATCTGCCGATGCGTAAACCTGCCCACCCGTGGTTCCAACGTAGACGCCACACGAATCGAGCGAGTCGACAGCCATCGCGTCGCGCAGGACATTAACGTAGCAGTCGCTTTGCGGCAGACCGTTTGTCAGCGCTTCCCACTCATTTCCGCCTGTCCGGCTACGGTAGACCCGCAGCTTCCCTTCGGGCGGATAATGCTCGGAATCGCTCTTGATCGGCACGACGTAGATCGTCTCCGGCTCGTGGGCGTGGACCTCGATCGGGAACCCGAAGTCGCTCGGCAAATTACCACTGACCTCACGCCACGACTCACCCGCATCATCGCTGCGCATGACGTCCCAATGCTTCTGCATAAAGAGCACGTCCGGTCGTAACGGGTGCATTGCGATGCTATGGACGCAGTGACCGACGTCGGCGTCCGGATCGGGCAGCTCGTACGGGGATTTCAGCCCACCATTTACTGGTCGCCACGTCGTACCGCCATCGTCGCTCCGGAACGCGCCCGCGGCCGAGATGGCGACGAAGATTCTCTCCGCGGCGCTCGGGTCCAGGAGGATTGTGTGCAGGCACATCCCACCGGCGCCAGGCTGCCAAAGGTGGCCTTTGGCGCTACGCAGCCCGGAGAGTTCCTGCCACGTCTGACCGGCATCGCTTGAACAAAATAACGCCGCGTCTTCCACCCCCGCATAGACCGTATCGGGGTCGGTCAGCGACGGCTCGAGATGCCAGACGCGCGCGAACTCCCAAGGGTGCTGCGTCCCGTCGTACCACTGGTGGGTGCCGGGGACGCCATCGTACGAAAACTGATTTCCCACCGTTTCCCACGTTGCGCCACCGTCGTCGGAACGTTGCATCGTCTGCCCGAACCAGCCGCTAGATTGTGACGCGTACAGCCGGTTCGGGTCCACGGGCGACCCCTTCAGATGGTACATCTCCCAACCGGCAAAGTGAGGACCGCAGATGTCCCACCGATCGCGCTTGCCATCCGACGTCAAGATGAATGCGCCCTTGCGCGTCCCAACGAGGACCCGTACCCCGCTCATGATGACTCCCTCCTGAGCTTCCGGAGTGTCTGGCCAGCGGGGCGAATAGGTGCGGAGCCCATAGTGTAGTCGAACGGCATGGACCTAAATCGACATTTTCCGGCAAACGGCGTTGACACGTCCTCCTTGCGGCTCGTCTGCGACGCCATGACCATCCCGATTGCGAGGAAAATCAGCGAACGCCGCCTCGGTCATCACGAAGGCAAATTGCGCCGGAGCGGGAGCGCACTCCGAAGCGCGCGCCAACCCGAAGATAGCCCGCGCCCGGTCTCTCGAAAGCCGTCACGGGCGCCATCATTACACCGTTCTCCGTCTCGAGCGCCTCCTCCTTCGACGCTCCTCGGTTCATCCAAACCCCGGTGATCAGCTCCTTCGTCTCCGCGAACGCTCCGTCGATGACCTTTCACTTCCCTCCCAAGAATGTGACCCGCGCACCATTCAAGCTCGGTTGGAGCCCTTCGCCCGCGAGCAGCCCTCCTGCGTTCACGAGCTCCTCCTTGTAGTTCCCCATCTTGGCAAGGATCTTCTCCCCGGGCAGCGCCCCGCTTCCGTGGTCGCATCGGCCTAGAGCCGCAACATGAAGAGCACCGTTGTCTCTCCCTCCGCTTCGGATCCGAGCCTCCGGAGGGTTCCGCCCGAAGGCGATCTCCGGACGGACGTTGCCAGTGGCTCCGCGAGCGCGCTGCCTGACGCCGGGCCATGGCTCAAACGCGCCACCATCCCCTGTCGCGTTGGGTCGGCGAGCGCGTGAAATATCCGGTCGATAGTTCCGGTTTCAAAGCGTGTGTGCCTCCATGTCGACGCGGCAACCGAATTGGTCATTACGGGCGCTAACTGCCGCCGCCTTACCGGACAGACCGGTCCCCCGCTTCCTACCGCGGTAGGAAGCGGGGGACCGGGGAGCCGCATCCCTTATCCGGTCTGCAGACGCACCGATCGGTGAGCCGGGTCGCGCCGCGTCGCCGGCTGCCACCGCCCGTACGCCACGAACGCCGCGAACAACCCCACCGCCAGCGGCATCAGCGCCGGCCCAACAGCACCCCCCGCCAGCGTTATCCCGGTCGCCCCGATCATGATCAAGACCAGTCCAGCGGCGGCTAGCGGAGTCAGGCCCAGCCGGACCCGCACCAGGCCGGGGAGGATCAGTCCGACCGCTCCCAATACCTCGGCAACGCCGATGAACTTCAGGAACAGTCCCGGCAGCGCTACCGGCATCTGCGCCGTCATGACCTCGACCGGCAGCATGAGCTTCATGCCCCCCGCGAACAGAAAGATGAGTGCGAGTATTCCCTGAATGATCCACAGCAGACGCGTCATGACCGTCCTTCCTCCTCCGGTGTCATTGGAACCGGGCCACCTTGCAATCCCGGCCCCGCCTCTTCAGTCACGTCCCGCGACCGTGACACCAGGTAGTCGATCGGCAGTAGACGAAATCGACAACGTCCCGGCGGCGCGGCACCTGCCATTTTTCTCGGTCGTTCTCCCGTCGGTTCAGGCGACATCCAGTGAGCCTGATCACCTCTCGGTCGCAACCGCCGAATCGCTATTGCTTGGGCGCTGTCGGCGCGAAGTCGAGGAAACCGGTAATGGACCGGAGGCGACCGTCGACCACCACGGCAAAATCGACGCCCCCGGCGAACGCCGGGCCACCTTCCGGTCCGAGCTCCCACCCGAAGCGGACGCGATCGTGGTGGGCATCGACGTCGCTCGTCCGGCGGAAGCGATAGCCAGGAAACTGGGTCTGGATCCCAGCGACCATCGCGTTGATACCACCATGGCCCTCGCCGCCCATGAGCGGGTCGAGGTAGCTGGCGTCCTCGCTCCAGGTGTCGCTGATCAACTCCAGCCGGAGGTTGGCGTCACGCTCGTTCCAGATCGCGATGTAACGGTCGATCATCGAATCAACGTCGGTCATCGTGGCTCCCATCCGTGAGGCTTGGCTCCCCGCCGTCCCTCGGCGGAGGTGACACCATGGTGAACGGGGAATCGGTCGGCGTCGATTACCTCGCACGTCATTGCTTCAAGGCAGAGGGCACGCTATCGTCGGGTCATGACGATCACAGCAACGCCGCCGGTGGGAGAACTCCTGCGAACCTGGCGTGAGCGGCGCCATCTGAGTCAACTCGCCTTCGCCTTGGAGGCGGATGTCTCCGCCCGCCACGTCAGCTTCGTGGAGACCGGCAAAGCCCGGCCAAGCCGCGAGATGTTGCTGCGCATGGCGGAGCGCCTGGAGGTGCCGCTGCGCGACCGCAACCAGCTTCTCCTTGCCGGCGGATTCGCCCCGGCATTTCCCGAGCGCCAACTCGACGACCCCGCGCTTCGAGAGGCGCGAGCGATAGTTGATCGCGTCTTGAGGGCCCACGAGCCATACCCTGCCCTCGCCGTGGACCGTCATTGGACGCTCCTCGCCGCTAATCGCGCGGTCGCTCCCCTCCTGGATGGAGTCGGCGAGCGCCTGCTTCGGCCCCCCATTAATGTCCTGCGCCTAAGCCTCCACCCGGACGGGATGGCTCCCCGGATCGCGAATCGGGCGCAGTGGCGGGCGCACCTGCTGGACCGCCTGCGGCGCCAAGTGGAGCTCACTGCCGACGAGACGCTGGCGCGTTTATTGGACGAATTACGTGACTATCCGAACGCGGGCCTTGGCGAGCCCGCAAGCACCCGCGATGCCGTCGACGTTGCGGTTCCGCTCCACCTCCGGACCGAGCATGGCCCCCTGTCGCTCCTGAGCACAACGATGGTCTTCGGCACACCGGTCGACGTGACGCTCTCCGAGCTCGCCATTGAGGCGTTCTTCCCGGCCGACGCTGCCACCGCGGCCAGCTTGGCCCGCGCCTCCCACGATAGGGAGGACCTGCCCGCGCCCAGCCAAAGGCATCGTCAATCCAGCGATGCCTGGAGCGAGCCCGACCGGAATCGCTCATGTCCAACGGAATCCGGTTGATTCATCAGTGGGTCGCTGACGCATTGCCGCCAACGTCCCCTCTCCCCCGCATCGGGCGGGTGGCCTCTGGGCGGCGGCAGGGGGTGAGAGCTTTCTGGGGAGGGGAAGAGCGTGAACGCCGCCAACGCCCAAGATGGGTATCCACCCGGATTCCGCAGCAATCGGCAGAAGCGACGCTGCAGGCGAACGCGGATGAAAGCGCAAGAACCCCCAGGTCGGCCCCAGACGGCGATCGATCCGGATCGACGCGGCCACGTCTGACGCGGGCACACGTTAGCGGGCACACGTTAAAGGAGACAAGGATATGGAACCCCTCTGGTCGGACATCGTGTCCGCGCCGTGGCGCGCCTACCCAGCCGCTGCTCTCGTTCTTATCGGTGTCGCGTTGCTCGGGCGCGGTCTCTGGTTCGGGTCGAACGGGAGCCCGGGCTTACTGCGGCGGGCGCGCGATCCCATCGCCTGGATCCGTGGCTTCCAAATCGCCGTAGCTGGTCTCGCATTAGTCGGCATTGCCACCGCCTGGGTCTGGCGGCAGCCATGGCTGCTAATCGTCACGCTCGGCATCATCGGCGAGGAGCTCTTGGAGACGAGCCGCATCCTGACCGCGCTCAAGCGGAGCCCAGCCCCTCCAGTAATCGGCCGTAACGTTCGGCATCGTTCCCCATCCGTGCCACACGCCAGGAAAAGCCAGGGGGCTCCTCGCCACTCCCCGTCCTCCCACGATCGCCGGCTTTGGCCACTCTAGGCGAACCCACACCATAGAAAAACGACGTTCCTGACCCCGTATGGCAACTCAACGATGGCGCGGCCCATCGCTTCGGCGACCCCGCCGGCGATGGCCCGCGACGCGCGCCTTCCGGCTGGCGTCCCCTTCCTCCCGCCGACTGCGAGACCGCCCTCGCGAACGAAGTAATCGCCCTTCGGCGCGCCGGCGGCACAGCCGTGGCCGCACGCCCGAGGGAGCCGCCGTTTCCGGCCATCCGACGTTCTTAAAAGGCTCCAGAGCGAATTTCCCGATCGCTCGGGATCAATCCCGCAGCTCACCCCGCCGCCGCTCGAGAAACCGCCGTTCAGGCTCCTGTTTCGCTAGGCCGAGCGCCCGTTCGTAGGAGACTCGCGCCTCCGCCGCCCGTCCCAACCGCCGGCAAAGGTCCGCCCGCGCCGCGTGCGCCAGGTGATAATCAGCTAATCCGCCACCCGCCATGATCCGGTCGATCAAGGTAAGACCGGCCAGAGGTCCGTCACGCATCGCCACCGCCACCGCGCGGTTCAACTCGATCACCGGCGACGGATCTACCAGCGCCAGCACGTCGTAAAGGCCGACGATCTCGGCCCAGTCCGTTGTTGCCGGATCGGGTGCTCCCGCGTGCACCGCCGCGATTGCCGCCTGCAGCGTGTACGGTCCGATCCTGCGGGAGATGAGTGCTCGTTCCACCAACGCGGTCCCTTCGGTCATCTGTTTCCGGTTCCAGAGCGTGCGGTCCTGGTCCTCCAAAAGAACGAGGTCCCCCGCCGGCGTGCTTCGCGCCGCGCGCCGCGACTCATGCAGCAACATCAACGCCAGCAGGCCCACCGCTTCGGGCTCCGGTAGCAGGACGATGAGTAGCCGCGCCAAGCGAATCGCTTCCCCGGACAGATCGGGCCGTGTCAGCGACTCACCCGACGATGCGGCGTACCCCTCGTTGAACACCAAGTAGATCACCTGGAGCACGGTGTCCAACCGGTCTGGCAGCTCGCCTGGTGACGGCACCTGATACGGAATGCGCGCGTCGCGAATCTTCGCTTTGGCTCGGACAATCCTCTGAGCCAGCGTCGCCGGCGCGGTCAAGAAGGCGCTGGCAATCGCCTCGGTCGTCAGGCCGCAGACTTCCCTCAGCGTCAGCGCGACACGGGCATCCGGAGACAGGGCAGGATGGCAGCAGGTGAAGATGAGTCGCAGTCGGTCGTCCTCAATACCATCGTCGTCCCAGCCCTCGGTGTCCCCCGTCTCGGCGTCGAGCTGGTCGGCGAGGATCGCCAGCGACGCATCGAATCGGACCCGGCGCCGCATTCCGTCGATGGCTTTGAAACGGCCCGTAGACACGAGCCATGCCCGTGGGTTGGCGGGCACGCCATCGGTCGTCCATTGCTTCAACGCCGCCGCGAACGCGTCGTGCATCGCATCCTCGGCCAGGTCGAAGTCGCCCAGCAGGCGGATGAGGGTGGCAAAGACGCGACGCGACTCTGTCTGGTAGACGTCGTCCACCGTCTGGCGTACCCGTTCGAGCGCATCCCCATTCATCGGTATCGGATCCCCGATCAAAATCCGCCTCAGCTACGTCCACTCTATTGAACAGGTTGCGCGCGCCAGCGGCGACCATACCCGATGGCACGCGCCCCTGCCGACCTCTCGCCACGGGCACGTCCTTGCGATGGTCTCTTACATTTCGGGTCAGTGCACGACCGTGGTTCGATGCCGAAGCGAGCCGCGACCCGTGCCTTCGCTCCCGCGGCCTCCTCCCAACGACCTGTCGACACCGCGCCCGATGAGACCGGAAAGCATCACGACGTGCGGCGCCCGTGGTGTGATGCAGCGCCGCGCCGCCTCGACCCCCCGGCATCACCTTCGCGATGGTCACCCTGCGCCTCGGCCAATACCGAGGAACGCCAACCCCAACGGGCCGTGCTTCCGCCCAGGTGCGTTATCGAACGACAAGTCAAGCGCAACCAATTCCGCGACGTTTGGCAGCGGAACGGCGAGTCGCGCGAACAGCGCTCGTAACCACGATACACCTCCGTGCCACCCGCCCGCCCCAGGAGCACCGCTTGATAGCAGACGACCTTAACCGCTTCCAAAATGCGTGGCGCGGTGCCCTACAGCGCGCAAAGCTCCTCCTCCGGCCTCCCACCTAGCACCCCGCCGGTCTTCCCGAACAGCGCCATGCATGGTAGAGTGTACGTACGTAAAAACGAAGGAGTGTCCGTTCACGCTCACCGTGAGTCTCAACAAGTAGCCGCGTGCTACTATAGAAGCGGCCCCAGCATCGCGGGCACTAATCGCCCCCAGGATCGACTCCTGCGAAGGAGTTTCAAGTGTCCGGATAGAGTGCCCGTCTAGAAATCGAGCATCGACGAACCGGTGCGCGGCGAGAGGGAGGTGCCGTTGTGGTGTTCCGCAGGGAAAACAAGTCCGATTCGTTTCAGCGCCAAATTAGCGCCCTCCGGCAGCAACTGGGGAACGAGGCCGACGCCGATGATGGCCAAGAGACGCCTCTCGAGACCGAGCCATCGGACTTGGCGCCTCCTCCTCCTGCTGCCGACCCCTTCCTTCGAACAGCGTCCTCGTCCGCCGGCAGCCGGGAACCGGACGGCTATTCATTTCCCGACTTAGGCGCCCCCCCTGATCGTGGTCGCCCCGATGAAGGGATGACGTCGCTCCCCGCGCCCATCCCCACGCCTGCGGTCGACGATGACACCAGCGTAATTGCCCCGAACACCATCTGGACTGGCGATCTCGAAACGAGCGGTACGGTCCACATCCGCGGTCGCGTACAAGGCTCGGTCGTCGCACAGAACACGATCTTTGTCGCCGAGGAAGCGCAGGTTGACGCGAGCCTGAGTGCCACCAGCGTCATCGTCGCCGGGCGCGTAAACGGGACCATCCGCTGCCGGGAGCGATTTGAAGTCCTTCCCCAGGGCCGGCTCACTGGGGACATTCAAGCACCCAAGCTGGTGATCCACGAGGGAGCAATTGTCTCGGGCCAGTTCCGCATGGGTACGCCCGAGGCGGCAAACGCCGTTGCCCCATCTGCTCCTCCCGTTGTCCAGCGGCGAACCGCTCGCGGCGGCTAGAAAGGAATCACCCTACTCGACGCTCCGCGACCGTTACGATGATCCCCAGCCACCGCGGAGCCGATCAACGCCCATCGTTTTGGAGGGAGCAGCAGGCTATGTCGATGCGAACAGCCAACGGAAACGACTACCTGACGGCTGACGACCCTGAGAGCGCGCTTATCGCCGGCACCCCCGGTATCAGCGGCGACACATTCAGCGTGGTTGACCGTCACTCCGCGTTCGATGGCACCTTCCGCGCCGATCGCGACCTCCGGGTCGAAGGCGAGGTCAAGGGCACGATCATCTGCCAAGGCACGCTGTTCGTCGCCCAAGGCGCCACCGTCACCGCAAAGGTCGAAGCCGAGAATATTTCGGTCGCCGGCGATCTCAACGGCGATATCCATTGCCGGGGCCGACTCCAGATGATGCCGAGCGGCCGTGTCCGCGGCAAGATTTCGACTGAGACCCTCGTTATCAATGAAGGTGCCTACTACGAGGGTCAGCTGGAAATGACGCCGCCTGAAGAGCGGGGCAAATCCACCCCTCGTCCCCTCACTCCAGCCGCTCCCTCGTCGAACCAGTCGGCCCAAGGAACCGCAGGCGGTCCCGTTGGCGAGGGCCGCTCGAGCACCACCACTTTCATCCGTCGTCTTGGCGGCCCCGAAACCGCCTGGGACAGCCGTCCCTCAGGCGACACCAAAGACGAGGATCCCTCCCCAGAGGAAGAGAAGTGACCGCGTATCCTGATCGGTCGCGGAGCCCGTGGCGCGTGCAGCACGGCTCAATACGCTCTTCCCGGAGACAATCACCGCCGAGAGCCGTGCTATACTCGCCCGGTCCTGCCGCCGGGACTTCTTGCGTCGTGCTCCACGTCAGCCAGTCAAAGCGGCGGATGACCCCGTCGCCCGAAGCGCGATCGTCGGCGGCACAAAGGGGTACCTGACCCGTGACGGTGCGGACCTGCCAAAGTTGTAAGCATTACGAGCCGTCCTCGATGTGGCGTCGCGGCTGGTGCCGCAATGCCCGGCTCTATGCGCCGCAGCAGAGTCATCTTGTCGATCAGGATTCTCTCGATTGCAGCCGCGGACTTGGTTCGTCCTGGGAGCCCGCTGAGAGCGAATTGATCCGCGAGGATCGACCCCACCGCCAACCCCTTCGGCTGTTTGCCCCACAACCACAGTTTGCCCTCGCGGGCGGCATGATGATGGCAAGCAGCGGACTCGGCGATGGCGGATCTGGCTCAGGCGAGAGCCGAAATCCCCTCGTAGGCCCACCCCGCCCCGAGCGCCCAAACCCAACCGCGGGACAAGAACGAACGGTCAGCTATCAACCAGAGGAGCGATACTGGACCGATTACCTTCGGATCGCGCTCCCGGTCATGGGGCTCTTGCTGCTCATCGGTGTTTTCTGGTATTGGGCCGCCGCCCTCATCGGTGATAGCAACGACCACCCGCCCCCAACCGCCGAAGTCGCCTTGGGTGAGGTGCGAGAGGTGAACGCCTCGCCCCCTGCACAGGGTCCCACGCCGACGGTGCCTCCGGTCGCGGCCAACTCTGGCCCACCTCCCACGTCCGCCCCCTCCGGCGCCGCGAATCCGTCCCCGACGCCGGCTCAGGCGGCGCCCGCGGCGACGACCTCCCCCGCCCAAACCACTCAACAAGCAGGCGCCCAGGCAGGCTCGAAGGATTTTCCAACATACAATGTAGGCGATAGCGTCGTCACCACCGATGATGTCCGAATGCGCGACCAGCCGAGTACCGATGCTAGCGTTGTCGCGCAGATGCCTAACGGAACTCCACTCAAAATTACCGGCGAGTTCGCGAACAAGCCAGCGCCCGAGTTGGACTGGTGGCCAGTAACGGATCCCGCGTCCGGCCAATCCGGTTTCATTCGCGAAGACTTTCTCAAACCACAGTAGCCCCGACGAACCCGCACGAACCCACCCGGTATCCTCTCGTCTGCTTTGCGGCGAGTCGCGTCGCGTTCGTCGCACCCACGATCTGGAGCATGCGTTAACAAACGAACGACCTCCGAGTTCGTCGCCTGCAATGCACCCGATTCCGCTACAATCATTGGGCTCGGAACGCGATTCCGCGGCTAGCTGGTTCCACAGGCGCGGCACCGTCGATCGTCCCCCTGTTGCCGCCAAGGGAGACCGCCAGGTCGCAAAATCATAGACGGTCGTCAACCCCCTTCGGCCGCGGCGCGCCAATCTCAAAGCGCCGAGGAGAATCCTCCCAATGCGCAATGCCGACCCTCTGCGCTCCGCCGTCCTTTCGCCCGTGCCCCACCACCACGGCCAACTCCTCCGTCAGGCATTCCCAGCACACCATCATCGTGTCCACGTATCGGTTGCGGTGGTGAACGACCCCAGTTCATCGTGCACGGGAAACGCACCCGAGCACTCCTCATCACTCCCCCGCATCGCTGGCCAACTCACTCTTCGCATCGCCTAACGGACCTGTACCCGTCGCCGCGTCTCATTTATGCTTCACGGGCATCAACGTCCCTCAGTCCGGAACAGGTCCCGAGTCGCCGTCACATCGGATATCTAATAGGGGCACGTCGGCGGTCGTTTCAGAGCGCGCTCCTCCCTCCATCGAATTCGCCGCCCTTTGCTCCACCGCATTTGTCGTGGCGGCGTGAACGCCGTGCCGGCCCCAACCACCGTCCCGTAGCGTCAACCACTTAGCATTCCGCACCGATGTCAAATCCTCGAAGCTCGCCCGAGCGTCTTGACAAGCGCCATAAGAACATATATTCTATCTCCGAAGCGGCACCCATGGCATGATGGGCGGGCCTGGGCAGTGCGAGAATCTGCCCGGGGTGGCTCCCCGTCATCCGCGCCCCCGGCACTCACCCGGGTCACCCCGAGTCCCTCCCCGTCGTTGGCTACCA
>JAABUN010002207.1_pt1 | contig 36072 bp, 36 predicted proteins | sample 5559311 | NCBI WGS metagenome assembly JAABUN01 (sample SAMN10711877, study PRJNA513370) | rock metagenome | isolation source: Antarctica rocks | place: Antarctica: Victoria Land, Siegfried Peak sud | reverse complement strand
GGGCCGGGGGGTGAGTTCCCCGAATCTACTCGCTGCTTGCAACCGGCACGGGCATCTGCGGCGCGGCTGCCGTCGCAACGGGGCGGGGCGGGGGGGGATTGGCGACGGTGGCGTCATAGGCGGCATCGGCGCGGGCCACGGCGGCGGCCATCCCCTCGTAGAAATCGCTGAAGGCGGCGATCCACGAGGTACGCGCCGCCGATTGATTGTCGCGCTGCACGCGCACAGCATCGAGCCAGTTCGCGGCATACTCGGCGGAGATCTTCGCCAGTTCGGCACCAATTTCGGGGGCGACGGGCATCGGGGCGTCCTTTCCGCTAGGCAACGATATGTGTCTCTCAGTAGGCACCACGGGGGGCCGGAATGCGGTAGCAAGTGCTACGGGACGCCCCGCACTCCCGTTACTCAGCCCTCGGCACCAAGTACTTCCACCGCGTGCGCCTCGTCGCGCCCCATCTGCGCGACGAGCGCGGGGATGCCGTCGAACGAGGAATCCCCGCGCAGCCACGCCGCGAACTGCACGGTGATCTCGCGGTCGTACAGGTCGCCGCCCCAACCGATCAGGTGCGTCTCCACCGAGTCCGGGCCGTTGTCGAACACGGGACGCGGGCCGATATATGTCATTGCGGGGTAGCGGGGGCGGCGACGGTCGGGGGGCGTGGGATCGTCGGGGATCGTCACCCATGTCGCGTAGATGCCGTTCTTCGGCACGAGCAGACCGGGCGGCACCTGCACATTCGCGGTGGGATAGCCGATCTCGCGCCCCCGCTTCGCGCCGTGAATCACCGGGCCGGTGAGCGCATACGGGCGTCCGAGCAGCCGTGTCGCCTCCGCCACCTCCCCCGCGAGCAGGTGCCGCCGGATCGCCGTGCTGCCGATGGTCTCGCCCTCCGGCTGGCCTTCGCGTTGCAGCCGGGGCAGGACGTGCAGCGTGTACCCGAACTCCCCGCCGAGGTCGCGCAATGCCCCCGGCGTCCCCTCGCGCCCGCGACCGAGCGCGAAATCGTCGCCCACCCAGATTTCGACCGGGTGCGCCGCCCGCACGACCGCCGCCATGAAATCGCGTGCGCTTGTGTCTGCGGTGGCGCGGGTGAAGGGCTGCACGATGATCGCGCTCACACCGAGGGCGGCGATCCGTTCCACCTCGTCCGCGATGCGCGTGAGGCGGGGCGGGGCGGTTTCCGGGGCGAGCACGGCGCGGGGGGACGGGTCGAACGTGACCACGACCGCCGCGACGCCAAGCACCCGCGCCCGCCGCACCGTGGTACCGATGAGCAACTGATGCCCGCGATGCACCCCGTCGAAGGTGCCAATCGTCAGCACGCTCGCGGGGCTGAGAACCGGGGACTGCGGATTGAGTAGGTCATGGTGCATATAGGTCGCTGCCACGCTCGCCACGCCTCGATCCTAGTCCGTATGTGGAGGGCAGGCTTCGGCCCGCCAACCCGCCGATCCCCCATGAATAAACAGGCGGCGGGCGGCTAGAGCGTACCCCCCGTGCGTGTGCGCACGCCCTTGTGCGGCTTCCACGCGCCGCCCTCGCGGAGCGCGACGCCGCGCCAGTCGCCCGCCGCATCGTAGGCGCGGGCGAGCGTGCCATCGGGGACATCGCCATCGCCCGCGAGTCGTTGCCCGTTCGCCCACGCCCGCGCCGCCGCGTCGTCCAGAAGCAGGGCGGGCCAGTCACCCAATGCGGCGTCCGGGTGTATCGCCACCCACGGCCACGCGGCGGCGAGATCGGACACAGCCGCCAGTTCGTCGAGCGACCACGCGGTGCAGAGCGGGAACGGCCCGGAGCGCAGTCGCACGAGATGCGCGAGCGTCGCCCCGCATCCCAACGCCGTGCCAAGGTCGCGGGCGATGGCGCGGATGTACGTCCCCGCGCCACAGTCTACCACGAGCCACGCCACGGGCGGCGACCACGCCACGAGCGACAGGCGATGCACCGTGACTTGCCGGGTTGGCATCTCCACCACCACGCCCGCCCGCGCCAGCGCGTACGCCCGTTCGCCGTCAATGTGGATCGCCGAGTACGCCGGGGGAACTTGCACGATCTCGCCGCGAAAGCGCGGCAGGTGCGCTTCCACACTCTCGCGGGATATGCCGGAGGCGTCGCGCTCGTCGAGCGTCCAGCCGTCGGTGTCGTCGGTGTCGGTGACGGTGCCAAGCAGCACCGCCGCGAGATAGGTCTTGCCGCCCGCCGAGAGATACTCGACGATCTTCGTCGCCTCGCCCACGCACACGGGCAGCACACCCGTCGCGGCGGGATCGAGCGTCCCCGCGTGACCGACGCGCCGCTCCCCCGTGAGCCGTCGCACCCGCGCCACGACATCGTGCGCCGTCCAGCCCGCCGGTTTGTCCACTACGAGGATGCCGGAAAGCCCCGGCCCCGTGTTTGCGGGTACCCTCTGGGCAGGTCGCTCCATCTCTCACCCCTCCATAGCGCGGGATGTACTTGCCCGCACAGACAATGATACCGCCGCATCGCGGGAGACGTGGAGCCGCTGGACACACCGATTCGCACCAAAGTTCCCCCGTTATTCGCGTGGGCAGTGACGTTTGCAGCGTTCCGCTACCGTCGCCTTACCGTCGCCTTACCGACCCGGAAGCCGTATCGCGGTATACTCCGAGAAAGGAGAAATGTCATGGGAGAAGCACAAACCGACGTTGCCCCCGCTCTTTTGCAGCGAGACGAACATCCGCCGCACGAGGACGTGGAAGCATTGATTGCCCGCCTCGAACAGAATCGCCTCGCACGGTCGCACGGTCGTGTCCTCGCGGATTCGACGCCCGTGCTGCGAGCGATGCGTGCGGGCCGCGACGAGGGGCAGGGGTAGGATCGTTTCCGCAGGCGCGATGGATCGGCACCTACTCCGGTGCCGCCGATCTCACTCCTCGTCCGTGAAGATAATTTCCTGCGCCCCTTCGTACAGCACGCGGCGACCCAGTTCGCGCAACTGCTCGCGCCCCCCGGTAATCGTCAGGAAGTGGTTGCCCGCCAGTTGCCCCAGCTTGCTGGCGAAGCGGGTCGCGCCGTAGGGAAAGAGGATTTCCGTCTCGCTGTAGCCGCCGGGGTAGAGCAGCACCTCGCCGGGGGCGGGGTAGCTCGTGGCGTTCTCGACGCCGACGCCCGTTTGAAAATCGCCGAGCGGAATCCACGCCGATTCGCCGCTCCACCGCGCCTGCACCAGGCGGTTGCGGAAGGGCAGCAGGGCGCGAAAGGCGGCACACGTCGTCGGTGCCGCCTCGTCTTCCCACCGCGCCGTGAACACGAGGCTGCCCACGGTGATGCGTATGTCCGTCATCGGTTCTCCCCCATGTGCAAGTACGAATCTATATCCACAACGCGGCGTCGTGCTGCGTCTCCGGCTCCACCGCATCGAGATGCGCGATTACCCGGCGCAACAAGTCGCCAAGTGGCGGGAAGTTCGCATAGAGCATCATCCCCGCGTGAATTCGCCCTTGTCGCTTCCACCGTACGTCGAGAGGAACGTAATCGCGGATATTGTTCGTGAGGATAGCGCGACCTGCCTCAGTTGCGTACACCAGTTGATCGCGGTCGTTGATGCGCTGATTTGCGCGTCCTACCGCGTGACAACTGAGTACGTTGTACCCACGCCGCGTCAGTTCGATGGCGAGGGCAGGATCAACGAGTTCGTCGGTGTAGACCGCGACACCGCGCCCTGTCACCAAGGCTTCGGCTTTCGAGCGACGAGTTCTGCATAGGCTCGGTCGTTCGTCTCGGTGTCCTCATCCACACGGGCAGGATGCTTCTCGTAGTACGCGAGACCGGCCTCAATTTGCGCACGGGTCAACTGCGGGAAGTACTCAATCACCGCCTCCACGTTCCCGTGTCGGCGCAAGACCTCCACAACGCCGCGTACCGGGATGCGCGTCATGCCGATGCACGGGTAGCCACCCATCACCCCCGGTGTCTCGCGGATCGTCGTGTCCCCGTCATAATTCGGCAAGTGTGGTGCAGCAGCCATCGGTTCACCTCCTGCCCGCATAAATCATAGCACCCGCAGTCGCCACGCCGCTAGCGCACGAACAGCAGCACCACGGTGAGCGTCATCAGACTGACGAGGGTGCTGAACAGCACGGTGGCGATCACGAATTGCGGGAGCAGATCATTTTCCAGCGCGATGATCGAGGCGAGCACGGCGGAGGGCATGGCACTCTGCAAGATGCCCGTCGCCCGCTCCACCCCGACGAGGCCGAAGGGCGCGACGAGCATCACCCCGACGAGCGGCCCGACCACGAGGCGGGCGGCGGAGGCGACGAGCATGTCGAGCGAGAGGCGCGGTATCCCGGCGGCGGCGAGTTGCGCCCCCAATGCCACGAGCATCGTCGGCACGAGCGCACCCGCGAGCAGGGACGCGGGACGCTCCAACGGCGGCGGCACGGGGATGCCGAAGCCGCTGAACACGAGTGCCGGGATGAGCGCGACGAGGGCGGGCGTCTTCGCCACGGCGAACACGATCTCCCGCCCGCTCTTGCGCGGTGTGCCGTCCATCTCACCGCCCCGCCCCGCGTTCGCCGCCGCCACGCCGATCACGAACGACACCGCCGTGCTCGCCACGAAATAGACCGTTGCCGCCGGGAGCGACGCCCCGCCGAGCGCGAACTGCGTGATCGGGATGCCGAAGTTGCCCACGTTGGGGAACACCGCGATGAGGACGTAGGCGGCGGTCATCGCGGCGTCGCGTCGCAGGGCGCGGGCTAATGCGAAGGCGATTGCCGCCCAGATCACTTCCAGTACCACGAAGTACGCCGCCATGCGCAACGCCAGTGCCGCCTCGATCTTCACGGTGCCGAGGACGCTGAAGACGAAGGCGGGGGCGACGATGTAGTACGCGAAGCGCGACAGCGTGCGCGACTGCAACCCCAACCGGGGCGCGACGAAGTACCCCACCGCCAAGAGCGCGAAGACCGGCACCAGCACATTGAGAAACGTCGCCACGATCCCCGTCACACCGTCTCCCTTCGCCCGCACCGATGCGGTGCGGCACGCGGCGGTGTACCGTCTGGGCAGCAGGGGGGGGCGCATTGCGGGACAATGAATACGCCTTGCCCCTACTGCGCGAGTCGTCCACCGCCTGTTATCGGCGCAACCCCGCCTCGGTGTACTCCACGAGAGATTGCAGGAAGGCGTCGCGCTCGGCCTCGCCGCCCGCGAAGGTGCAGCCGCTCGCCTGCACATGCCCGCCGCCGCCGTATCGCCGCGCGAAGGCGGACACGTCCACCGCCGGTGTCGTGCTGCGCAACCCGGCCCGCCAGCCGCCCTCCTGACGGTAGAAGATCGCCGACGCCCCCACGCCTCGCGTGCCGACGAGCCAATTGATGACGCCCTCGCCGTCGGTCTCGTTCGCGCCCGTGCCTTCGAGCATCGCGGGGGTCAGTTCCGTCCACAGCACCGGCCCCGCCCACCGCGCCCGGTTAATCATCGCGCCCCACGCCGCCACCATCCCCGGTGTCTTGCGGAGGTTCGTGCCGTCCATCACGAGGGCGAGGTCGCCGCCCGCGTCGCAAAGATCGGCCACGGCGCGAAAGGTCGGTGCGCCGTTGCCCTCCACGCGCTGGAACGAACCGCTGTCCGTGACCATACCAACGAGTAGCAGCGTGGCTATGTGCGGCGTGATCGCCACGCGCCCTCGCCCGAATTGCCCGATCAGGCGGTGAACGAGCGATTGCACCGCGATCACCGACGTGTCGGTGAAGCGCACGAGGGCCGGTTCGTCGCCCCGTGGAACGTGGTGATCCACAAGCAGCACGGGGGTGCGGGCGAACAGGTCGCGGTATGCCTCGTAGAGCGGCCCGAACCGCCGCACCTCCGGCACGTCGGGCGCGATGATGAGGTCCACGTCATCGAGCGGCAACGGCCCGCCGGTGTAGCGAATCATCGTCTCCACCCCCGGCACCCAATCGAGCGTGGGCGGCAGGTTGCCGTCGGAAATCACGCACGAGACGCGCACGGCGGGGTTCGCGGCGCGAGCGATCTCCGCCATCGTCAGCACACTCGAAACGCTGTCGCCGTCGGTGTTGATGTGCGTCGGGATGAGGACATGTCGCGCCGCCGCCATCGCCGCCCACGCCTGTTCGAGGCCATGCTCGTCCCACGTCGGGCCGGAGCGGGTGAAAACAGCGGGAGCGGCGGTCATCGCATCTCTCCTATCGGGTAGCGAACGACAAACAACCACGTCGGGTCACACGTAGCAGGTAACACGCAGGAACGCAATGGTCTATACATGTCGCCTGTCACGTGTCGCCCGCTTATGAACCTCAAGAATCAGATCGGGTAGTCGTGGGATGGTACTCTCGGCCCGTCGTCCGGGGATGACGGGCCGAGAGCACCACCCCGAAAACGCGCACTACCCGATCCCGTTGTGACGGTTCACAAGCCCATCCCATCACTACCCGATGCCGTTGCGAATCTTCGTCAGCGGCTACGCTTCCGGGCGCGGGGATTCACTCGCGGCGGGTCGGTGACGGGATCGGGCAAGGGGGCAAGGTCTTCGGGCATCCCCTCGCGCAGTTGCTCCGCCTCGCGCAGTGCTCGCGCCACGGCACTACCGGATTCTATCGAACCATCGGCGCGGAAATCCAGCTCCGGCACGCCGCGAAAGGTGATGCGCGGGGCGAGCAGACGCCGCAGGTGACGGGCGTGCCGCCGGAGCGTGGCGACCGCCACATCCCGTTCCGCATCCCCGCCGAGCGTGCTGATGAACACGCGGGCGTGCCGCAGGTCGGCGGAGGTCTGCACTTCGGTGATCGAGACCATGCCGATATTCAGTTCGTCCCGCTCCTGCCGCAACAAATCCGCCACTTCGACGCGGATAAACTCGTTCACTTGCTCTATGCGATGTCCCGTGCGTGGCATGGCTCCCCCTCCGGGGGAAGTTCCGAGTTCGGAGTTCGGAGTTCGGAGTTGAATGGGGCATAGCCTCGAGAGGCAACCTTCCGCATTCACTCCGAACTCCGAACTCCGAACTCCGAACTTCTTATGAAAGGACAGCGGCGATCTGATCCTTGTGATAGAACTCGAGGGAATCGCCGATCTCGTAGTCGTTGAAGTTGTCGAGCGAGACGCCGCACTCCAGACCGGCGCGAACCTCGCGGGCGTCCTCCTTGATGCGCCGGAGCGTGGTGACGGTGCCGTCGTGGACCACCGCGCCGTTGCGCAGCACGCGCACGCGGTCGTTGCGCCGGATCGTGCCGTCCGTGACGTACAACCCCGCCGCGATGATCCGGTTCGGCAACTTGAACAGTTCGCGCACCTCGCCGTAGCCGTCGGTGGTCTCGCGCTCCACGGGATCGAGCAGGCCGCTCATCGCGGCACGCACATCGTCAATCAGCGTATAGATGACGTTGTAGAAACGCACATCCACACCGCGTGCCTCGGCGGCCCGCTTGCCCGCCACATCGGGGCGCACGTTGTAGCCGAGGATGATCGCCTGCGACGCCGACGCGAGCGAGATATCGCTCTCGCCGATGGCCCCGACGCCCGTGTGGATGACGCTGATCTGCACCATCTCGCTCTCGATGCGGTTGAGCTGGTTCTCGATGGCCGCGATGCTCCCCTGCTCCGCCGCCTTGACGATCAGGCGCAGTTCCTTCGTTCCCGCCGTGGAAACATTGCGCAGGGCGTTTTCGAGCGAGAGCCGCCCGTCCGAGGTATTCGCGCCCTGCCGCTCGATCTGCCGCCGCTCCGCGAGGGCGCGGGCCTCGCGCTCGTCCATCACCACGAGCGTGTCGCCAGCCTCCGGCACGCCGTCGAAGCCCGTGATCTCCACCGGGAAACTCGGCAAGGCGCGACGCACCTTGCGGCCCCGGTCGTCGGTCATCGCCCGCACGCTGCCCGACACGACGCCCGCCACGAAGGCATCGCGCAGGTTGAGCGTGCCGTTCTGCACGAGCACCGTCGCCATCGGCCCACGGTTCGGGTCGCGGCGCGACTCGATCACGACGCCCGTGGCGGCGGCGTTCGAGTTGGCCTTCAACTCCGCCACATCGGCGACGAGCAGCAGCGTCTCCAGAAGCTCGTCAATGCCGAGCTTCTCGCGGGCGGAGACCTCCACCACGGGGGTGTCGCCGCCGTACTCCTCCGGGATCACGTCGTTCTCGGAGAGCTGGGCCTTGATGCGTTCGGGGTTGGCACCGGGGGTGTCAATCTTGTTGATCGCCACCACGATAGGCACCTTCGCCGCCTTCGCGTGCGAGATCGCCTCTTTCGTCTGCGGCATCACGCCGTCGTCCGCCGCGACCACGAGCACGGCGATGTCGGTGACGCTGGCACCCCGCGCCCGCATGGCGGTGAAGGCTTCGTGACCGGGGGTATCGAGGAAGGTGATCTTGCGCCCCTGCACCTCGACCTGATAGGCACCGATGCGCTGCGTGATGCCGCCCGCCTCGCCCTCTTGCACCTTCGTCTCGCGGATGGAGTCCAGCAATTTCGTCTTGCCGTGATCCACATGCCCCATGATCGTGATGATCGGCGGGCGCGGCTCGGTGCCGCCCGTGGTGGCGCGGGTGTCGGTGTTCTCGCGCATGTCCTCGGCGGCGGTCATCTGCTCCGCCTGCGCGACCTGAATTTCGAGCGTCCCGGCGGCTTTCAGGGCGGCGGCGAAGTCTATCTGCTGGTTCACCGTGGCGAATACGCCGTTCTTGATGAGGGCGGTGATGAGCGTGGTCGGCGTCACCATGAACCGCTCCGCGAGGTCGCCCACCGAGATCACGGCGGGCAGCATCACCGGCTCCTCCGGGCGGGCAACGGGGGCGCGACGCAGCGGCGGGGCCGTGCCGACGAAGCCGCCCGGAGGCGGACGATTGCCGCCACCGGGGCCGCGATTACCGCCGCCGCCGCCACCGGGTCGCGCAGGGCCACCGCCGCCGGGACGTGCGCCGCCGCCGCCGCCACCGGGTCGCGCAGGGCCACCGGGCCGGGGCGGGCCGGGGCGAAAACCGCCGCGTGTGGGTTTCTGAGGCATGTGTGGGTCTCCTTCCCTTCCGCGACTGCGCGGAAAGTGTCTACGATTCGTCGGGCGTGGCGGCGACTTCTGCCGCCACGCGGGAAATGCGGCTCCCCTTCGTCGCGCTCCGTGCGCTCTGTACACCCTGCAACGCGGGGAACTGGGCCGCGAGGGCCGGATCGGCGGGCAAGGTCTCGGCGTGCGCCCGCAGGGCCGCGAGGTCGTCCGCGCCGATTGCCTCTATATTCAACGCACGGGCGAGGGTATTACTCCCCAAGGCCCGCTCCCACACGGCGCGATCCGCCGTGAGGTAGGCACCGCGCCCGTTGCGTTTGCCGCCGGGATCAACCTCCACGCGCCCTTCCGGGGTGCGCACGAGGCGCACGAGGGCGCGTTTGTCGCCCGTCTGCCGCAGCACGATGCACGTCCGCTGCGGCACATGGCGCGGCTTCGGCCCCCGTCGCCGCTTCTGTGCCGTGACGGGCTTCACGCCGCCCGCCCTTTTCGGCGCAGGGAGGGCAGGCGACGCGGGCGGAGCAACCGGCGCGGCGTCGGCGGGAATGGAGGCCGGGGAATCGTCGAGATCGGGAGCACCGGCGGTCTCAGCGGTCATCGTGGTCTCCTCCCGCATGAGGCCGTCAACCATTCTTCACCGGGAAGATGGCGATCTGGTTGTCCGCTTCGTCGGTGACGACCACGAGGCTCCCCTCGCGCCGCGCCATCGCATACTCGCCCGTGAACCCCCCCGGCAACGGGCCGTAGAACTCGTTCTCGAACACGAAGGTGCCGTCGCCGCGCACGAAACGCCGCTGCGCGACGGTGGTGACGGCGAGCGACTCCATCGGCGTGGAGGCGACAACCGCGCCCGTGAACTCGGAGCCGTCCGGGTTGTAGGAACCGATCAGGTCGCGCTCGTAGAAAATCTCCACGCGGTCGGGCAACTGTTCCACGTCCACGCTGCGCCCGATCAGATTGTTCGGGAAGGGGCCGAACGAGACATCGTCGAGCATCACATTGCCGTCGGCGAGCACAAGGGCGGGGCGGCGTCCGAGGTTGGCGAAAGCGTCCGGCATCTGCGCGAGAGCTGCCGCCTGCGCCTGCCGGATGAGGTCGTCGCCCCCCGCCTTCAGAGCCTCGCTGTCTTTCACGTCAATGCGCCAATCGGTGAGCTTATGCGCGAGGCGGGCGTTCTGCCCCTCCTTGCCGATGGCGAGGCTCATCTGGTCGGTCGGCACGATCACGCGGGCGATCTTGTCCACCTCGTCGAGGCTCACGGAAAGCACCTTCGCGGGGCTGAGGGCTTTGGCGATGAAGGTCGCGGTGTCGGACGACCACTCGACCACGTCAATCTTCTCGCCGTACAACTCGGTGACGATGTTCTGGATGCGCACGCCGCGCACACCGACGCACGAACCGACCGGGTCCACGTTCTCTTGCGTGGCGGCCACGGCGACCTTCGTGCGCAGGCCGGCCTCGCGGGCGATGGCCTTGATCTCCACCGCCCCGGAGTAGACCTCCGGCACCTCCAGCTCGAACAACCGCCGCACCACATTCGGATCGCTACGCGACACGATCAGCTGCGGCCCCTTGTCGGAACTGGAGGAGACCTCCTTGAGCAGCACCTTCAGCCGTTGCGACGGGCGATACCGCTCATTCGCCACCTGTTCGCGCACGGGCATCACGGCCTCGGCCTTGCCGAGGTCCACGATCACGAGCTTGCTGTCCGCTCGCTGCACCGTGCCATTAATCAGTTCGCCCTCGCGGTCGCGGTACTCGTTGTAGACCCGCTCGCGCTCGCTCTCGCGGATTTTCTGCATGATGATCTGCTTCACGGTCTGCGCCGCGATGCGCCCGAAATCGCGCTCCTTCGGCGTGTCGTTGATCTCGATCATCTGCCCGATGGCGGCGGTTTCCGGTTCCAGCTTGAGGGCATCCGCGAGGGCGATCTGCCGTTGCGGGTCCTCCACCGCCCCGTCGGCGACGACTTCCTTGTCCACGAGGATGAGAATGCCCGTGTCCGCGTTCAACTCGGCGCGGACATTGTCGTCCTCCTCGATGTTGCGCGTCTTCTTGTAGTGCGTCTTCAGGGCGTGTTCCACGGCCCCCACGATCACCTCACGCGGCATATTGCGCTCGGCGGCGAGTTCGGCGATGGCGGTATAGAGTTCACTTTTCATGGCGGTGTCTGTCCCCTCTCCTATTCCCTTGCCCGCGTGCTGCGGCGTCCGCAGGGTCCGCAAAAACGGCGCGGGTGGCTCGGTGCGTTCGATTGTCCAAACAGTGGCTACGTCGCTGAGTCGCTAAGGAGATACATAAAGCAGGCATTTCGCGTTTCACTTAGCGGCTCAGCGACTCAGCGACGTGGCTACTGTTTCGAGCGCATGAAAAACGTGGGCCGAAAGAACCCACGTTGCTTGCGCTCTGGTTCGTTGTCAGTATACCGCGTCCCGACAGTTCCGACAACGCCGGGGCGATGCGCCCGATTCCCTGCCTCCCCTGCCGCTTATCGAAGGACGTGGAGGGTAAGCTTATGACCCCTGAGAACCAGGTCGGGTCGTGCGCGTTTTCGGGGTGGGAGGGGCGAGAGCACCATCCCATCCGTTAGAGTTTATGCGTTTTCACGAAATGCACCCAACCCCCACCTGCCCATGCCGCCCAGAGGGCACCCGCGCCCGCTTTCCCCGTAGGGAAGGGGGAGCAACAGAGACAGAGCCTCAGTCTTCCCATACGCCTCGGTCTCGCGGCGCGTAACCCCCTTCCCTACGGGGAAGGGGGCCGGGGGTTAGGTGCATTTCCCCCGCGACGACCGCCGACAGGAAAACGCATGAGCCCTGTCCCACCCGTTGACCCGAACACGCCGTCAAGGTTCATCAGCCCGCCGCATTGAGTACCGAGATCACAGGGAAGGCGAGTTCCTCAGGTGTCACGTGTCTCCACACCACCGACGGCAGCGGGCGAGCACGTAGCGGATGAACGCGAGCGTCGCGGTCATGTCATCGGGGATATGATCGCCGCGCCACACGAGCGCACGCCCGATCAATTCCCGCCACGGCTCGCCCAGTTCGCGTTGCGCCCACACGGCGGCGACGGGCTTCGTGATCACCTCGCCATGCGCGAGGGTGTAGAGGATGCGGCACATCGTGAGGATAGCGAACGCCTGATACTCCCGCGAGCGCAGCCATTCGGGGTCGGGGCCGTCGAGTTGCCCCGCCCAGAACCCCGTGTTCTCGATCATCGTCGCCCGCAGTACATCCGCGTCTATCGGGTCAATGAGGGTTTCCGGCAACGGCCCGAACAGAATCGCGCCGTGTTCGCGCACGCTGTACCGCTGCACATTCCAGTCGACACGGTGCGGGTGGAGGCCGAAACCCCAGTCCACGCCGATGGAGGGATGCGTCGCGTTCGCCGGGTCGTGGCGGCGGATGGCGGCGGCGGGGAAGTACGAGCCTTCGAGCCGTTGCGCCCACGGCGAACCGCTCGCCGCGATGCGGGCGTGCATCGCGCTGAGTCCCGCGACCGTTGCGGGCGGCAACGGGCCGTCCGTGACGACGAGGAAATCAATGTCGCTGCTTGCGGGATCGAAATCGCCGAGTGCCAGCGAGCCGTACAGGTACATGCCGACGAGGGAGCCGCCGAGAACGCCACGAACGCCGTGCAGGAGCATGTCCAGCACGGCGTTCACATCGGGGTACGCGGTCGGGTATTTGCCGTCGTATGCGGGCATCGCGCCTTCCCTAGAGCATCCCCGTCGCCACGATGTTGCCCGTGGGGGCGGAACTGCCGCCCGCCGGCTCCGCGCTGATGGCGATGGTTTGCGCACTCGTCACGTCGCCGCGTACGAGGCCGCTCCATGTGCCGTCCGCGTTGGGCGAGAACAGCCCCGCACCCGTGGGCGTGTTCCCCTGAATGAACCAGACCTGATACACCCGCCCCTGCGCCAGCGGCGGCAGGCCGGAGATCGTCAGCACCGCCGCCTGCGGGTTGGCGAGGCGGAGAAGCTGACCCTGCGCCATCGCGCCCGATTGCGTGGCCGCGAGGGTGCGCGTCTCGCCCACGGCGGCGAGGTCGCGCCGCTGGTCGGCGATCACGCGGTTGCGCACCGCCACGTCGGACTGCAACGCCGCCGTCCACGCGCCGAGGCCCACGGTGACGAGCAGCAACGCCGCCGCGACCGCCCCGGAAGCCCATGCGGCGAGGCGCGTGCGCCGCTCCCGCCACGCGGAGAGCGAGACGGGCGCGGAGACGGCGACGGACGGGCCTTGCGGCGGCAGCGTCCCGCGTACGGGGGCAACGGTGCCGCCCGACTCCTCAAGGGCGTCGGCATAGACCTGCGCCAAGAGCCGCGTGCGCAACTGCGGCGCGGGGGCGACGGGTTCGAGGAGATGGGGCAGCATCGCGGCGGTCTCCTCCCACTGCACGAGGCGGGCGCGGTCGTCGGCGTCTCCGCCCGTGGCGAGGTATTCCTCCACGGCGCGGGCGTCCGCCTCCGGCAAGGCGTACAGGGCGTAGGCTTCAAGCAGCGACGCGGGATCGTCGGGCCGGGAGTTGATCGAATCAATGTTGTGAGCGATCATGAGGAAAACTCCATCCCGCGCCCGTGTCCTCCCGGCACGCTCAGGGCGTCCCGGAGTTTCTCCATTGCAAGGCGCATACGTCCCTTCACCGTGCCGAGCGGGATCCCGACGCGCTCCGCGATCTCCACGTGCGTCAGACCCGCGAAATACGCCATCTCGACCACCTGCCGCTGTTCGGGGGGGAGTGTGGCGACCGCTCGCCGCACCTGCTCGCCCTCCAGCCCCGCCGAGACCGTGGCCCATGTGTCTTCCTTCGCTTGCAGGAAGAGCAGGTCGTCTATCGCCACGTCGCCGCGTGTCTTGGCCCGCATGGTGCGCAGGCGGTCAATGGCGCGATGATGAACCACGGTGAGCAGCCACGTACGCACGGTGCCACGGGCGGTGTCGTACGTCGCCCCACCGCGCCAGACGTTCAGGAACGCCTCCTGCACCACGTCCTCCGCCGCGCCCGGGTCGCGCAGGATGCGTACCGCGAGGGCGTATGCGACCCCGGCGTAGCGGTCATAGAGCATCTCTACGCCTCGCGGCTCACGCTCCACGATGCAACGCAAGATGGCGGCGTCGGCGTGCTGAACCTCGTTGTCCGATCCGTCGTCTCCGGCCATCGGCACCTTGTCTCCCATCACCTTCCCGTACGGCATCGCGTCGCCGCCGGATCACCGCCGCCTCGCATCTCTCGCCCCATTGAAGGTATGCGCCAAGGCAGTATACCGCGCCGCATCGCGCCCCGCGAACGGCGCGAGGGCGCGATGTGGCGCGGTGGGTACGCGCCCTCGCGCCGCCCGTGCCGGTGTCGGGGCGCGTCGGAGGGGCGGCGCGAAACACATCCGCAACCAAGAAGGCTCCGTATCGTTATAATGTGTAGGACGAGGCTGCATGAGTGTCGCCATCCGTGACAACACGCGGGTATGGAGGGGTGGAAATCGTGGAAGAGCGCATTCTGCAACTGGTGCGGGCGGGCATGAGTCGTCGCACGCTGCTCAAAGGGTCGTTGGGTGCCGCCGGGGGCGTCGCCGTGTTCGGCAGTGTCGCCTTTCACGAGGCGCGGGTCGCGGCGCAGTTCATGGATGACATAGACATCCTCAACTACGCCCTGACGCTGGAACACCTCGAAAACCGCGCCTACCGGGACGCCATCGCCAGCGGGCAGTTGAGCGGGCAGGTACTCGCCGCCGCGCAGCAGTACGGGGCGCAAGAGGCCGAACACGTCCGGCTGCTCACCGCCGCCGTCTCCGGGGCGGGGCGGATGCCCGTCGCCGAGGCACGCACGTACCGCTTCCCCGCCTTCAGCACCCCGGCGGCGACCGTGAGTTTCCTGCGCACGCTCGAAGAAGTGGGCGTGGGTGCCTACAACGGCGCGGGTCGTTTCATCCAGAGCACCGCCATCCTCGCCACCGCCGGGGGCATCGTGCAGGTGGAGGCGCGGCACGCGGCGATCTTGCGCATCTTCGACAACAAGTTCCCCGTGCCGTCGGCGGGCGAGGCACCGCTCACCCGCGATCAGGTGCTGGCGCAGGCCACGCCGCTCATCGGAACCTAGAACGCGCACCCGCGACCGCATCGCGCTCACGCGCTCACGAAGGGGGAGACACGGCAATGCCGCAACCGACGACCGATATCGAGATTCTCAACTTTGCGCTCACGCTGGAACACCTCGAAGCGACCCTGTACCGCACCCTGCAAGCGACGAGCCTGCTCACCGACGGCACGGAGGCGGGCTACCTGAAGGCGTTCGGGGATCACGAGGCGTCGCACGTCGTGTCGCTCACGGACACGATCCGGGGGCTGGGTGGCACGCCCGTGGCGGCGATGTCCGCCTACAACTTCCCGCGTGTCACCACCCGCACCGAGCTGCTGAACCTGATCCGGGATGTGGAAGACCTCGGCGCGGCGGCGTATCTGGGGCAGGCCGGGTTCATCCGCGACAAGGGGCTGCTCGAAACCGCCCTGAGCATCCACGCGGTGGAGGGCGAACACGCCGCCGTCTGGCGTTTCGTGACGATGCAACCCGCCGCGCCGCGTGTGGTGGAGATGGGCCTCGACTACGACACCGTACTCGCACGGATCATGCCCTTCTTGCAGCAAGGTGCGTCCACCTCGCCCGCGTCGCCCGTGGCAACAAGTGCCGCGTCCGCCGCACCCGCCGCGACTCGTGCGGCAACCACGGCACCCGCCGCGACCACCGCGCCTGCCGCGCCCGCCGCAGTGTCGCCGCCCGTGACCGCGACACCCGCCGCGAGCGCATCGCCGAATCCGTTCATCGTCGCGTTGCCCACGCAGCCCGTGGCGACCGGCCCCAACGGCATCCGCTATCCGCAGTACTCGCCGCGCCGCTTGCGCGACGGCTGATCGGCGGGGGTTCACATGGAAAGACCGGGGGCAGGATGGTGAACCTGCCTCCGGTTTTTCGCGTCGTGGCACCCGACTTGTGTAGAGATATTGCAGCGATGCATCCACCCTCCATCGCGCACGCTGAGGGTGCGGGGGCGACAGGGCGACAAGGCGATGGAGCAGCGAGGCATGTACGAACGCGACAGGATAACAGCGAAAGGGGGGCGCATGGCGGCACGGGAACCGGGCGCGGAGACGGCGATAGCCACAGAGGCAGAGGCGGAGGCGAAAGCGGCAGGTACCCTGCCAGTGACCACCGCGACGGCTCAGGCGGCGGAGAAGGTGACGCAAGCCGTGCAGGCGGTAGGTGCGGGCGCACACGCGGCGGGCGAGAAAACCGCCGAAGCGGTGAGTATTGCGCAGGAGAAAGCCGCCGCCGCCACGCTCCCCGACCGCGCCGCCCTCGTGCGGGGGCGGGGAGCACTCGCGGTCGGGGCGGCGGGCGTGTGCGGCTACGGGCTGCTCTATGCCGCCGTGCGGGCGAACCGCAGCACCGCCGTGGACATCGCCGTCGCCCTCCGGCTCCAGCGGTGGCAAAGGCCGTGGGTCGGCGGGCTGATGACCGCCGCGTCGTGGGCCGGTTTCCTGCCGCAGAACGCGGCGATCCCCGCCCTGACCACCACGGCCCTGTGGCTGCTCGGCTTCCGCACCGAGGCAGGCTTCTATGCCCTCGCCGCCGGCAGCGGCCCGCTCTCCTCCTCGCTGAAGTACACCATGAAACGCCCGCGCCCCGACGCCCCCGACCTGCGGGTAGCCGTCGCGCCGCTCGGCGGTTCCAGTTTCCCCAGCGGGCATGTGTTCCAGTACGTCGGGGGATATGGCTTCCTCGCCTACCTCGCGCATACCCTATTGCGCAAGAAGCGCGTGCGGCAGCCCGTCGTCGCGGCACTGGTCGGGCTGGTGGCACTCGTGGGGCCGAGCCGCATCTATCAGGGCCACCACTGGCCCACCGACGTTTCCGCCTCGTACATGCTCGGCACGAGTTACCTGATCGGCGTGATCTCTCTCTATCGGCGCGTGAAGGCGCGGGGGGTGCAGCGGTGACGGATGGTAGCGAACACGCGGCGCGGAAAATCCGCGTCATCTGGAACCCATCCAGCGGCTACAAGATGGGTATCACGACCAACCCGGCGTCGGAAGAGGACCTGCGGGCCGTGATGGCTCGGCATGGCCTCGGCAACGACCTCGTGGTCAGCACGGACGCGGAGGCGGCCATCGAGCGCGTGAAGGAGGCGATGGCGGCGGAATACGACATCGTCGTCGCGGCGGGGGGCGACGGCACCGTCGCCTCCACCGCAACGCAACTGCTCCACACGCGCACCGCCCTCGGCATCCTCCCCTTCGGCAGCGTGATGAATGTGGCCCGCATGTTCGGCATCCCGCGTGACCTCGACGCGGCGGCGGCGATCATCGGCGGGGGCATCACGCGCACCGTGGATGTCGCGGAGGCGAACGGCGTCCCATTCTACGAGGCCGGGGCCGTGGGCCTCGGTGCCGAATTGCTCGACGAGGCGAACCGCATAGACCACGGGGATTACATGGGCATCATCCGCAGCGTGCTCACCCTGTTCCGCTACCGCCACGCCCCGATGCGCATCTTCCTCGACGACCGCACGATCTCCACGGGGGCAATCGCGGTGACGATTGCGAACGGGCCATATCTCGGCCTCGCGTACACCATCGCCCCCGACGCCGCGCTCGACGACGGGAAGCTCGACGTGAGCATCTACGACGGCTTCACGCGGCTACAACTCGTGCGCTACTTCGCCAGCATCGCCTTCGGGCGGCAACGCTACTCCCGGAAAGTGGAGACGCATCAATCGCGCTACGTGCGCATCGAAGCGCGGCGGCGTCCCATCCCTTGCCGCATCAGCGACATAGATTTCGGCACCACGCCCGTGACCTTCACGGTGCGCAAGGCGGCATTGCGCGTGATCGTGCCGGAAACCAGCCATATCGAAGGTCCGGCACCGGGAACCGCCGACAAACTGCCGGAGTAGAGCGGTATGCAGCGAGGCTGCATACCGCTCTGGGGGAACCCCTCCCGTAGCGGAGAGGTTCCGTCACGCCGATTCGGGCATCGCGGCCCGCACGATGGCGACGAAATCGTTCACCCGCAGGCTGGCCCCACCGACGAGTGCGCCGTCTATGTCCGGCTGCGCGAGTAGTTCAGCGGCGTTCTTCGCGCCCACGCTGCCGCCGTAGAGGATGCGCACGCCCTCCGCCGTCGGTTCGCCGTAGAGCCGCCCGATCTCGGCGCGGATGAAGCCGCAGACGCGGTTCGCTTCCTCTGCGGAGGCGGCGAGGCCCGTGCCGATGGCCCAGACCGGCTCATATGCCACCACGACGCGGAGCGCGTCTTCCGCGCCGATCTCCGCAAAGGCAGCATCTATCTGCGTGGCGATCACCGCGTCGGTGTCGCCCACGCTGCGCTGTTCGAGCCGCTCGCCCACGCAGCAGATCGGGCGGATCCCGTGCCGGAGCAACGCCTGCACCTTCTCGTTCACGAGGGCGTCCGTCTCGCCGAAAAAGGCCCGCCGTTCGGAATGACCGACGATGCAGTACTGCACCAGCCCCGCGAGCATCGCGGCGGAAACCTCGCCCGTGAACGCGCCCTCGTCGGTCGGGTAGCAGTTCTGCGCACCGAGCAGCAGGTCGGTTTCTTCGAGGTATTCGTCCACCGCCCGCAGCCAGACGAGCGGCGGGCAAAGCACCACCTCCACCCCGTCGGTGTTCTCCAACTCGTCGGTGAGAGCCTCCACGAGGTCCATCGCCGCGTCGTAGGTGGTGTACATCTTCCAGTTCCCCGCGATCATCGGGGTACGCATGTGCTCACTCCGTTCGCTCAAAGCAACAAGTGGCAGGTAACAAGTACAAAATCCTGCGGCGGTACTTGTTACCTGTCACTTGTTACGTATCTTTCAGGGCGGCGACACCGGGCAGGGTCTTGCCTTCGAGGAATTCAAGGCTGGCCCCGCCGCCGGTGGAGATGTGGGTGATCTGATCGGCGACGCCCGCCTCCTCGATGGCAGCCACCGAGTCGCCGCCGCCGATCACGCTCACGGTGCCGTTGGCGGTCGCCGCCGCCACCGCCTGCGCGACGCCGAGGGTGCCGCCCGCGAAAGCGGGAACCTCGAACATCCCCATCGGCCCGTTCCAGAGCACCGTTTTCGCGCCGCGCACCACGCTCGCGTAGTACTTCGCGGTCTGCGGGCCGATGTCGTAGATCGCGTCGTCCGCGCCCACATTCTCGATCTCGACAACCCGCGTCTCCGGTGGTTCGCCGCCGAGCAATGCCTTCGCGTCCTGCGTCGAGACCACCGCGTCGGTGGGCAGATGGAGACCGACGCGCCGCGTACTCGTGCGGGCGAGGATGTCATGCACGGTGGTGCGGGCGTCCGGCTCCGCGAGCGAGCGGCCCACGGCGTACCCCTGCGCGAGGAGGAAGGTGTTCGCCATGCCGCCGCCGATGCAGAAGCCGTCCACCTTCTTCATCAGGTTCTCGATCACGGCGATCTTGTCCGAAATTTTTGCCCCGCCGAGCACGACGATGAAGGGCCGGTGCGCCCCCGTGAGCAGCCCACCGAGGGCGTCCAACTCCCGCTCCATCAGCAGGCCCGCGTATGCCGGGAGGTGGCGTGCGACGCCTTCGGTGCTGGCATGGGCGCGATGCGCACTGCCGAAGGCGTCGTTCACGTACACATCGCCCAACCGCGCCAGTTGTGCGGCGAACTCCGCGTCGTTGGCCTCTTCCCCGGCGTGGTAGCGCGTGTTCTCCATCAGCAGCACATCGCCGGGGGCGGCATCGCGGGTCGCGGCCTCGGCTTCCGGCCCGACGCAATCCGCCACAAAGCGCACGGGTGCGCCGAGCAGTGCCGCGAGCACGGGGGCGACGGGCGCGAGGGTGTACTTCGGGTCGCGTTGCCCCTTCGGGCGACCGAGGTGCGAGAGCAGCACGACCGCCGCCCCCGCGTCACACAGCAGCCGGATGGTCGGCACCGCCGCCTCGATGCGCGTGCGGTCGCCCACCGAACCGTCGCTGACCGGCACGTTGAAATCCACGCGCACGAGCACGCGCTTGCCGCGCAGGTCGCCCGACGGAATATCGCACACGGTTTGCTTGTCTATCACCATCGCTTCCCTCCCTTCGGTAGCAGTACTGGGTACTGGTTACTGGGTGAACGCAGAGCCGCGTGCGTTGCGGTACCCCCCGTATTCACCCAGTACCCAGTACCCAGTACCCAGTACCGCCACGAAGCGGCTTTACCAGCCGCCCTTCTCCGCGACCATGTTCGTGAGGTCGGCGAGGCGGCAGGAGTAGCCCCACTCGTTGTCGTACCACGCCACGACCTTCACCATGTCGCTGCCGACCACGAGCGTGGAGAGGCTGTCGAGGATGGCGGAGCGGTCGTCCTGCTTGTAGTCGGTGGAGACGAGCGGCTCGTCGGAGTAGCCGAGGATACCGTCCAGCTCCTCGCTCTCGCTGGCGGCGAGAAAGGCGTTGTTGACCTCCTCGACCGTGGTGCCGCGCTCGGTGATGACCGTGAGGTCAAGCAGCGACACGGTAGGCGTCGGCACGCGCAGGGAGTAGCCGTCGAGCTTGCCCTTCAGTTCGGGGATCACGAGCGAGAGGGCGCGGGCCGCCCCGGTGGTGGTCGGCACGATGTTCTGCGCAGCGGCGCGGGCGCGGCGCAGGTCCTTGTGCGGGCCGTCCTGCAACTGCTGATCCTGCGTGTACGAATGCACCGTGACCATCGTCCCCTTGATGATGCCGAAGCTGTCGAGCAGCACCTTCGCGGTGGGGGCGATGCAGTTCGTGGTGCAGGAGCCATTCGAGATGATGTGATGCTGCGCAGGGTCGTACTTGTCGTGGTTGACGCCGAGCACGAGGGTGATGTCCTCGCCCGTGGCGGGGGCGGAAATGATGACCTTCTTGGCCCCGCCGTTCATGTGCGCTCGCGCCTTCGCGGCGTCGGTGAAGAAGCCTGTGCTCTCGATCACGATATCCACGCCGTAATCGCCCCACGGGATGTTCGCGGGGTCGCGCTCGCTGAAGACATGGATCGGGTTGCCGTCAATGACGAGATCGCGGTCCTGCACCTCCACATCCTCCTCGGAGATACCGTACGTGGAATCGTACTTGTAGAGATGCGCGATGGTGTGCAAGTCCATCAGATCGTTCACGGCAACGACCTGTAGTTCTTCCTCGTAGCCGCCGTAGATCGTCTTGAACGCTTGCCGCCCGATGCGCCCGAAGCCGTTGATGCCGACTTTCACCACCATCCGATATACCCTCCCGTGGTCTGCCCATAGTCCGCCGAACGCATGTGCCTGTCACACGCGCAACTGCCGCTTTTCGGCGTCTAGCATATCAGAAAGCGGCGGGCGGCGGGCGTGCGGGGCAGCACCCTTTTGCGGAGGGGCGCGATTGTGTTTGTGTAGGGGCGCGATTCTTGCGCCCTTGCCGGGGTGCAATACACGCCTACATGCACCGAGACGCGGGGAGAGGCCGCGAGCGGGTGTCCTCTGGGCAGGTCGCTCCTACCACCGATGTGGTGGCCTTCATCCGGTCTTGCTATGATCGCGGCAGCAGGCTCTCGAGCTAGGACGCAAAAAAAGCAGCGAGCATATTTTGCTCGCTACTCGCTGCTCGTCGCTCATTCCTGTCAGTCGGCAACGAGGGCGGGGGGTTCGCTGGCGACGGGTGCCTCGATGCGGGCGGTGCTGCGGCGGGAGTAGAGCCGCAGGAGGGCCGAGGCGAGCTTGTCCGGGTCGTGCCGCAACGGGTTGTTGTCGTTCACCACATCCGCCACGATCACTTCCACGCCCAGTTCCGCCGCCGCCGCGATCAGGCTCTGGGGCATGACGGGGTCTTGCAACCATTCGGCCTTGATCTTGTCGGAGTTGGCGAGGTTGCCGTTGACGAGTACGTAGTCGAACACGCGCTTACCGACCTGCTCCTGCAACGCCCGGACGTGTTCGAGGGCGTCGAAGTGGTCGGTCTCGCCGTGTTGCGTGGCGACGTTACAGATGTATACCTTCATGGCGTTGCGGTTCGCCTTCACGGCGTGCTTGATGTCGCTCACGAGCATCGGCGGCACCACACTCGTGTACAGGGAGCCGGGGCCGTAGACGATCATTTCGGCGTCCCAGATCGCCTGCACCGCCGGGGCGTAGCCCGCCGGGTCTTCCGGCCCCAGAAACACCTTGCGGATGCGCCCATGCGCCTTGCCCACGGCGGACTCGCCTTCCAGAAGCGTGCCGTCCTCCGCGATGCCGTGCAACTGGATGTTCTCCAATGTGGAGGGGAACACGCGCCCCTTGACATTGAGGATGCGGCTGGATTCGAGCACGGCCCGCTCGAAGTCGCCCGTCACGTCCACCATCGCGGTGATGAACAGGTTGCCGAACGAATGCCCGTCAAGTTCGCTGCCGCCCTTCTCGAAGCGGTACTGGAACAACTGCTGCATCAGCGGCTCGGCGTCGCTGAGGGCGGCGATGCAGTTGCGGAAGTCGCCGGGGGGGAGGATACCGAACTGCTCGCGCAGTCGCCCCGTGCTGCCGCCGTCGTCCGCCATCGTCACGATGGCGGTGAGATTGCCGGTGCGCCGCTTCAGGCCGCGCAGCAGCGTCGGTAGCCCCGTACCGCCGCCGATGGCGACGATCTTCGGCCCCCGCGAACCCGGCTTGTAGAAATCCCAGAGGATATCCGCCATCGGCAGGGACTTCCCCACGAGCAACGGGCGGAACATCGAGTGGCTGAGATACCAGACGCCAAGCACGAGTATGAGTACCCCGACACCGCCCACGAGCAGTTCGCGCCACGGATGGGGGATGAATTGCAAGGTTGCCGTCTGCACCACATCGGCACTGTAATTGGGAAAGTCGAGGTTTCGATACGCCGTCGCAAGTGCCATCGCAATTGCGAGGCTCGTGAGGGTGATCCCAAGCACGAGCAGCAGCAGATACCGCTTCACCCGCAACCCGGGACGAAGCCACTTCCGCATCCCACGCATCTGCATTCCCCGCATCCCCCGCCCCTATGGGCGTACGTACACCGCGTCCCGGTGCGCCTCATCCTACCATTCAACGAATCATAACGCAATCGGTTGCGCTCTCCGCCCACGGCAATCGCATCTAAATCGCGTGTCCGCGAATACTTCCGCATACCTGCAGCTTCGCCTGAGAATCGCCGGGTTTCTTGCCCCTGCGCTCGCGCTCGTCAGAGAGTGGTCGCGGACGACCTCGGAGAAAAGGGCAAGAACCCTGAGAACTATCGGCAAATGTCGGTGGCAGCGTGAGAAGGTTCGCCCTTAGATTTAGATGCGATTGCCGTGGCTCTCCGCCCTGCCGTACGGTGCGGGGTACGAGCATTTCGTCCCGCGAACGGTGCAAGCAATCCAGAACGCCGCCCGACGGCGTAGTACGAGATGCGGGACCGTGCGACCGGCACATGCACCGGAGAAGCAAGGTGTGTACCACTACAAATGGACGCTCGCCGTGGGACAACGGCGACGCGGCGCAGGGTTTGCGGCTTCCCGCGTGGGTCGGTTCGGGCGGGTCTTATTGTATCGGTGGCAAACCACCTTCGGACGGGAGACGAATGATACGGACGGCGCGACGACGACTGCACCTCTTGGGTTCCTCGACCCTGTTGACGCTCACCGTGCTGCTCGCGGCGTGCGGCGGCGAGAGCGTGGCGACGAGTGCTCCCGCCGCGACGGCGACCCGTGCGGCGGGTACCGCGACGGCAGCGGTGACGAACGTTGCCGGTGCGGCGACCTCGGCAGCGGGCGCGAGCAGCCCTGTGGCGGGAACGGCACAGGCGGCGGGCAGTGCCGCCGTTTCCACGGGCAACGCGGCGGCTTCCACGGCGATAGTCGCGGGTAGTGCCACCGTGGCGACCGGCACGAGTGCTGCGGCGACCGCGACGGGAACCCGCATCGCGGCGACCACCACGGGCGCGGCGAGCACCGGCACCTCCGCCGCCTTGCCGACCACCGCCCCGATGCCCCTCACGCCCGGTGCGACGAGCGCGGCCACGGCAGCGGGCGCGGTGGTGGCACCCGCAGGCACCGTCACGGGCGCGACCACGGGAGGCGCGGCGGCTTCCCCGGCGGCGGCGGGTTCCGCCCCCTCGGCGGGCGCGGTGCGCTACGCCATTGGCATGGGGTCGGAAGGCTCGTACACGGTGAACGAGAAGTTCGCCAACCTGCCTGCCCCGAACGACGCCGTGGGCAAGACCGATCAGGTCACGGGAACGCTCGTGCTCGGCCCGAACGGGCAGGTCATCGAAGGTGGGCGCGTCGTGGTGAACATCCAGTCGCTCATGAGCGACCGGATGCAGCGCGACAACTACCTCCGCAACACCAGCCTCGAATCGAGCAAGTTCCCCGAAGCGATCTTCGTGATCCGCATGGCGGAAGGGCTGAACGCACCGCTCGGTGCCGCGCCCGTGAACTTCCAACTAATGGGCGACCTGACGCTGCACGGCGTCACACGCCCCGTGGTGTGGAACGCCACCGCCACGCAGGGCGGCGACACGATCAACGGCACCGCCACCCTGACGGTGCGGATGCAGGACTTCATGATTACGCCGCCGATGGTGGCGATCCTCACCACCTCGGACATGGCGAAGCTCGACTTGAAGATCGTCGCACGGCGCATGCCGTAACGTCGTACGTCGGTCGGAGAAGCAGGGGCGCACATTGATGCGCCCCTGCTTCTTTGTGTCGCGCTGTCCCCGCCTTCGACCACGCCTCGCCTTCCCCGCGTTCGCGTTCAGCGGTTGGTGCGGGCGAGCCACGATGTGTGCTCGCGGCTCACGGCGTTCTCGGTATCCGCAACGTAGGCGGCGAGGTCGTCCTCGGTATGCACATCCGTTGCGGCGTCGAGCGCGAAGCCGAGGTCGAGGTACGCGGCGGTGTACGTCTGCGACAGGGCTTGGTGCTGCTTCAGTTGCAGCCACGCGAGGAAAGCCGCCGCGAGCGTGGCGAACACGGCGGTGTATTCGGGGATGCTCGTGTCCACCACGCGCCAGATCGCGGTGACGAGGGCGAATATCTGCGTGGCGATCACGGCGAGGAACCAGCGGTCGCCCGCCTCGCGGTTCTGCCGCGCCTTGCGTCGGTACCAGTGCAGTTGGTCCTCCACGCGCCGCTGCACGTAGAGAGCCTTGCGCTCCGCCGTGGAAAGGGCGCGAATCTCGCGCATCCGGGCGGTGATTTGCCGGTCGCTGCCCCGGTTGATGCCGAGATCGAGCGAAATCTCCCGGTTCTGGGTGAGAAAGGCACGCAAGTCGGTAAGAAAGCGGGTATCCGCTGCGCCCTCCGCCGCGTCAAGGCGATACGGCTCGCTCCCCATGAGGTACCGCCATGTGCGCGTCCGCACCGATTCCGCGACGGCCCGCCCCATGTACCAGTCGCGCTCGAACGAGAACTGCCGCAGCAGCGTGGTCATGACGAGGCCCACACCGATGAAAACCGCGCACAGGAAGATCAGCGGCGATTGCAGCCGCGTGCCGCCCACGAACCCCGACCCGGCGGCGACCGCAAGGGCCGAGGCGACGAACAGCGTCACGAGGTCCACGGCCTTGAGGCGGAGGTATGCCCGCTGTGCCTTGCTCGACGCGGCATCCGCCACAAGGAAGAGCGCGGGGTAATCGGCGTCGGCAAGCGCGGGTTGCGCCGGTTGCTGCGTCAGTGTCGCCATGCAAACCCCCGAAACGGTGCGGTGCGTCTCTCCGAGCGTGGGCGGAGAATAGCACCGCGCAGGCGGGGCGTCCACGTTCCGGCGGCGGTTCGGCAGGAGGCATACCAGAACCGAGTACCCGGTGTGACGCGGGGAATGCAGGCACTATAGACGACGCGAAGGGCGACGCGGTCCCTGTCTGTGCAGCCGCCATCGCCCTTCGTTTACTCGGCATTCCGGGCGATCTACCAGCCCGCAGGCCGCACCGTGGCCCAGTGTACGCGAAAGAAGACGCCGAGGCAGGCGGCGGCGGTGACGAGACAGGCGGCGCAGAGCACGAGGCGAATGGTCAGGTCGAGCGGCAGGGCGATGACGACCATCTCCGCAAGGACGAACATCGCGGCGGTACCCACGTAGGCAACGCGCCGCCGCGCAAAGGTTAGCACGGTCAGGAGACCGACCGCGAGGCCGCAGACCTCCGGCACGAGGCGTTGAGCGAGGTCGCCCCGCACCGCCGCGTTGATGGCGACATCCACCGCGCACCCCACCACGAAGACCAGAGCCGGCGTCACCACCAGCGGCCACTGCGCCGCCCACTGTCGCACTCGCTGCATCGCACGCTCCTGTCCGTTCCATGAACCCCGCACCGGGGCGTCGTTGCCCCGGCGCACCGTCGCTTTGTCCTACTAACGGGCAACGGCGCATCTTTGTGACGCGCCCCACGATATACAGGAGCGGGCAGCATTGCGCAAGACGCAACACGACCCCGCGCCTCGTATCACGAGGATACGAGGCGCGGAGGTCGGCAGATCATCTGCATTGCCAGTGGGGAACCTTCAACAGCCGCTAAAGCCTGCCCACCGATTCAGTTGTTCGGCTGCCCGACGAGACCCTGCTTCTGGGCGGATTCCTTCGCGGTTTCCTTTGCGTCCTGCACAGCACTCTTCGCGGCATCCACGAGGGTAGGCTGCACTTCCTGCGCCACCTGCTGCACCTTCTCGAACGTCTCCTGCGCCTTCGCCTGAGCCTGACCCACGAGGTTGTCGCGGGATTCGCCGAGCATCCGGTCCTCCGCCTCGGTGCCGGGAAGGGCCAGCCCCGCCGCGAGACCGAGGGCAATCGCCACCGCCCCGACCATCAGCGGGTTGTCGTCCAGCGTCTGCTGGAACGTCCCCTTCGCCTGCTGCGCCCCGTGCTGCGCCCGGTCGCTGATCGCGCCCACGCGCTCGCTCGCCTGATCGGTGAGGTTGCTCACGCGCTCGCTCGCCCCTTCGGCGATGCCGCCCACGCGCTCTTTCGCGCCCTGCGCCACATCGCCCAGCTTGTCGCCCGCCGCCTGCGCGGTGCCGCCGACACGATCACCCACCGAGGGGCCGTCGTTGTGGCGGTCGGAGTCGTTGTACCGCGTGCTCGTGTCGTACGAGCGCGAGTCGCCGTATGCGCTAAAGCGGTTGTCGTTGCGGCGGGGCGACGGCGCGGAGCCACCGCCCCGGTTGGCGAGCAGCCAGCCGAGGCCGAGGCCGATCATCGCCGCCGGTACGGGATTGGCCTTGATTGTATCCATGATGCTGCCCCCGGCCCCGCTCGTGCCGCCACTCATGCCGCTCATGCCGCGCATCGCGTTGCTGTCGTTCCCGCCGCCGCCCACGATGGAGCGTGCGGTGTCGCTCACCTCGCCCACCAGCGAACGTGCGGTGTCGCTCACGTTGCTCACCATCGTCTCTACCCTCCCAACGGTCGCCTCACGAACATTCGCCTTGACCGTCTCCACCTGATGGGTGATCGCGTCCTGTACCTGCTCTTTGACATGCTCCGCCTGCTCGGTCACGACCTCCTGCACTTGGGCCTTGAGGCTGTCCGGGTTTAGTTTCTCCTGAAGGGCGTCTATCGTGCTGCCCATCTCGGAGCGCGTCGCCTCGATGTCGCGCCGGATCTCTTCCGGGTCGCTCGTTTCCTCGTTGGGGCGGTACTGACTCATCGCTGCACCGTCTCCTTGATGAATTCCTGATCCTCTTTGAGGGTCTGCATCGTCTGCGTCGGGACGAGGCTCGTCTGCTTCAGCCGGTTCAGCCCCTGCATCACGAGCACGCCGCCGATTGCCAGCACCACCACCGTGACGAGCAGCGACGCGGCCCACCACGGCAGCCCCGCCGTGGCAAGGATGATGACGAGCGTGGCGATCAGTGCCAGCAGGCCGGCATAGGCGATGAACCCGCCCACGGCGATGAAGGCGACGTTCTTACCCGTCTCGGTGGCCTTCTGCGTCATCTCCACCTTGGCGAGCTGCACCTCCTGCCGGAACAGCGTGCTCATCTCGCGGGTAAGGTCGCCGAACAACTCGCCGATGGAGCGGTCGGGTTGCGATTGCGGTTTCGGGTTCTGGTGCTGTGCCATCAGTCCGTCTCCGTACTCCGGACGGCCCCGGTGCTACCCTGCGGATTCGCCTGCCCTGCGGCGGGCCTCGTCGCGGTCGGAATCGGTCGCGTCGAAGCCCCCGTGCCACCCTGCATGCTCGTCGTGCTTGTCGCGTTTGCCTGACCCGCCGTGGCCTGCCCCGTCATCGCGTTCGGCCCCGTGGGAATCTGTCCCGTGTACGCGGCACTCGCGGGAGCGGCGGCCCCACGCGGTGCGGGCGGCAATGTCCCCGGCGCGGCGGCCTGATGCGGCACGGCCCCCCGGCGCAGGGACTCGCGGTAATTCGCGTCGCGCATCCCCACGCCGCGCTCGTCGAAGGAGCGATCCATGTTACCGCCCGTGTTGGCACCGGGGCGGTAGGTGCCGGGGCGGTACATGCCCGTGTCGCTGACCTCGTAGCCCGCGCCGTACGCGCCGTTACCGCCGCTCGCCCGCTGCGACGAACTCTTGAGATAGCGGGCGGCGAAGATGCCGAGCACGAACGCCCCGCCGAGGAAGAGTGCCGGCTGGCGGCGGGCGTACCCCTCGACATCCATGAGCAGTTCGCTGATGTCGCGCTCATTCAGGTGGTCGGCGAATTTCTGCACGCGGTCGGCGGCGGTGTCCGCGTACTGCGCGAAGAATGCCCCCTGTTCGCCCTCGCGCAGTTGCCCGCTCGCCTGCCGGAGAGCTTCCGTGACCCCACCGAGGCTCTGCGTCACGCGATCCTTCTGCGTGCCGACCTGCGTACTGGCGAACTGCTTCACCTGATCCGCCGCCTGCCCCGCCGACTCTTGCACCTGCTCCTTCGCGCCCTGCACCTGCTCCTTCGCGTCCTGTACCGCCTCGCCCGCCTGCCGCTTGACCGCCTCGGCATCCGGCTTCGGCGTCCCCGGCGGGTTCGGCATCTGCCCCCGTGCTGCGTCCATCTTTTCATCCCTCCGATGCGTCATACGACACTTTTGTACCGCCGTCATGCGGCACTTCTGCACTGCACCAATCCTTTGCATGAGGTGTGCCAGAAGGACCGGCAGATGTAATTGACATAACTCTTGTATTTCGGCCCAATCGTGCTACGATGGCTCGTGGATGGGCCACGCGGAACGAATTGGTGTGCCGCACAAATCACGAGGGGGAATGGCGATGCAACAGCGGGTATCACACGGGAGTCTGTGCGTGGCGGGGTGTCTGGCGATGTTTCTGGTGCTGCTTGTGCCGCAGGTAGCAACGGCGCAGCCCGCTACCGTGCCGGTGGCGACGGCGACCCGCGCCGCCTCCGCCGCGTCGGGGGGTGTCGCCCTCGCTACAGCCACCCGCGCCCCGTCTGCGGTGGCAACGGGCGCGGGCGGCGGCGTGGTGCAAGCGACGCCTACGCGCTCTCCTGCCCCGGCGGTGATCCCCGCCACCGGCAACCCGGCAGACGGCCCAAACATGGGCCTCGTGATCGCGCTGGCGATTGCGGGCCTGCTCGCGGCGGTGGGCTTGGCGACCCGGTTGCGCCCGCAGGGGCGACGCCTCCTGTAGCACCGTCGCATGGGCAAGCGACGCGAAGGGCGGCGAGCAATTGCTCGCCGCCCTTCGCGTCGCCCGTGTTTTCTATTGGGCGGGTACGCCGCTGGTCGCCCGCCAACGCGACCGCCGTATCGGATGCGGGCGTCGCCTCCGCCGCCGCAACCTGTGCGATCTGCACGATCTGCGCGACGGGGACCGTCTCCTCCGCCACGGGCTTCACCTTCGAGAAGCAGGTGGCGCAGAGCACGGGGCGTCCGTTGCGAGGGATGAACGGCACGGTGGTGTCGGTACCGCACTCCGCACAGACGATGGCATAGACGACACGCGGCGGTTCCAGACCGAGGCGGGCCTTGCGGGCCGCACGGCACTCCGGGCAACGTGCCGGCTCGTTCACCAGCCCTTTCGTCTCGTAGAACGCCTGCTCGCCCACCGTCCAGATGAACGGCTTGCCGCAATCCCGACACCCCAACGTCCGGTCCTGATACTCCATGATGTGACCCCTCCCCCGAATTTACCCCGAACACCCCGAATGCCCCCGGCGGGTCTGTTCCCCTCCCGCCGCGACTGCATTAGTAACGTTCATGCTGCAAGGCACCGGAAAGCGAGGCGTAGAGTGAGAAACCCGCACCCCTTGCACGTCACGTCGCTGCGCATCAGTATACGCTTGGGCGCGACGGGTTCGCAAGACATATGGGCGATACTATGCGTTCCGCCAGAGGCTCCGCAACGAGGGAGCCGTACGTTCGCGCCGCGCACACGTCGAAGCCGCGCAACGCGGCGCATGAGACGCTTGTGACTGTGCAAAATAACAGGATAACAAGGGGGAACACCGGAACCCCACCGCCGACTGCGATGGGGTTCCGGTACATATCGGCATCTACGAGTATACGGCGCGGTCGCCCTAGCGGTCGTTGCCGCCCTTGAGGTTGCGGGCCACCATGCCGAGCGCACCGACAACGAGGATGCCGACGCCGACCAGCCCCTTCTTGCTCGGTGGCGGGCCGTTCGGCAGGCTGCGGTCCGGGCGATGGTCGCCGGGATACATGCGATAGTTCGCGTCGCGGGGGGGGGCGACGGTTCTGGTCGCGGTCTCGCGCTTGCCCGTGGCGTAGTTGGCGAGTTTCGCTTTCGCGTCGGGGCTACCGACGGGGAGCGAGGTGCGGTCGTCGTCGCTCACGGCAGCGTTGATCGTCTCCGGCGTCTCGTGGCCCTTCGCGGCGGCGTTGCGCGTCGTCGCGGAGGTACCGGCATAGGCACTGCCCCGCGCCTGCGCCCCCTTCAGGTCGCTCTCGCGCTCGTCCGGCTTCTTGTTCGGAGCCTGCTCGGCGTAGATCGTCTCGCCCTTGTCCTTCGCGGGGTTCGCGGCGAGATCGGCGAGCACCGTGGGGTCGTACCGTTTCGCCATCTCGCTGTTCAGTTCGCCGCCGAACATCAGGATGAGCGACGAGTAGTTGAAGACGAGCAGCAACACGATGATGCCGCCGAGCGTGCCGTAGGTCTTCGTGTAGCTGCTCGACCCGCCGAAACTCGAGAGGTAGGCACCGAACACGCCGATGAAGGCGAGCAGCACCACCGCCGACAACACCGAGCCGGGGGTAACGAACGTGAACTTCTGCTTGATATTCGGCCCGATCCAGTACGTCACGCTGAGGGCGAAAACCACGAACAGCACCACGAGTACGAGCCGGATCGCGGCGGCGACGAACCGCCCGACGCCGCCGAGGTTGAAGCGATCAGCGATGGCGTCAATGAGCGGGCCACCGAAGGCGATAGCCCCAAACGCCACCGCGAGTACGAGGCCAAGAAAGATCGTCAGGCCGATCTCCAGCCCCTTGCGCTGGATGAACGAGCGCGTCTCCTCCACGTCGTAGGCGCGGTTGAGAGCCTTGATGAAGGTGCTCACCGCCGCCGCCCCTGAGAACAACGCGGTGACGATACCGACGATGGAGAGGATGCCCCGGCTCTCGCTCTGCCCCGCGATCACGTCCCGGATCACGGGTTCGATTGCCATCGCCGCTTCCCTCGGCAGGCCCGAAAAGACCCCTTGGAGAATGTTATCGAACAGCTTCAGGTCGGGAAAGGCGAAGTTGACGATGCCGCTCACCGCCGCGCCGAAGATCGCCAGCGGGAAGAGCGACAGCAGGATATGGAACGCCGACTCCGCCGCCATCCCCTGCACGTCGTCCTGCTGGAAATCCTTGAAACTGGAGGTGAGCACCTCTTTCCAGTCCACCTTCGTCTTTTCCGGTGTGCTCGCGGTTTGCGCCCCGCTGCCTATCGTCGTGGTCGCCATCGTGCGTTCCTCCCCCTCGTACCTCACCTGCACGGTTGCGTCGCCCGCGAGAGGGGCGCACACTCTACGCAGCGGCAACGCAAAGCGTGTGCCAGTACGTTCGGGCCGCTTTGCCGCTTTGCCTCGACCATGCGACCACGCGACGAAACGTGAGGACAGACCGTGACGGACGACCTGATAGACCTGATAGACAGCCACGCGCACATGGACGCGGCGCAGTTCAACGCCGACCGCGAAAACGCCCTGACGCGGGCAACGGACGCGGGCGTGCGCCGCATCATCAACATCGGGCATAACCCCGGCGCGTGGCCCACCACGCTCGCCTTAGCTGCCGCGCACCCCGGCATCTGGGCCTGCCTCGGTGTGCATCCGCACGACGCGGGCGTGTGGAACGATGCGTTGCTGCCCCGCCTGCGCGAGTTGCACGCGCACCCGAAGGCGGTCGCGGTGGGCGAGACGGGGCTGGACTACTACCGCGACCGCGCCCCGCGTGACAAGCAGCGCGAGGCGTTCGCGGCGCAACTCGCCCTTGCCCGCGAACTCGGCAAGCCCGTCGTCATCCACCACCGCGAAGCCCCGGACGACCTGCTCACCCTGCTGCGGGCGGACGCGGCGACGCACGGCCCCCTGCGCGGCGTGCTGCACGCCTTCAACGGCGGGCCGGACTTCGCGCATACGCTGCTCGATCTGGGGTTGCACCTCGGCATCGGCGGGCCGCTAACCTTCAAGAACGCGACCGACCTGCACGCGGCGGCGCGGGTCGTGCCGCTCGAACGCATCGTCTTCGAGACCGACTGCCCCTACCTCGCGCCCGATCCCTTCCGGGGCAAGCGCAACGAACCGGCGTACGTGCCGCGCATCGCCGCCCGCCTCGCGGAGTTGCGCGGTATGCCCGTGGCGGCGGTCGCCGCCGCGACCACCGCGAACGCCGTGCGCCTGTTCGGTCTGGCATAGCCTGCGCCGCGATAAGTTGCGCCGTGATAGTATGGAGGCACGAACCGACGCCCCCGGCGAAAGGAACGATGCCCCGATGGATGCCACCGACCGCACCGACCGTCCCCCCACCTTCGTGGCGGACGCGACCAGCACCGAGACCGCCGCCCTCGCCGCCGCACCGACGAATGTGCGCATCGCCCCCGCGAAGCCGCTGTCGCCGCAGACCGCCGCCGTACCGCCCAACCCGAAGCCGCCGGTTGCAGGCGCGGCGGTTGCCGCGATATCGGTGACGTATCAGATGGTGGAGCGCGACCGCGAGGTGCGGACGCTCATTGACCACGCGAACCGCAACCTCGGCGTGATCGGCTACACCGAGCACGGGGTGCGGCACGTCACGCTCGTCGCCCGCATCTCCCGCAATGTGCTGCGCCTCCTCGGTTTCGACGAGCGTTCGCAGGAACTCGCCGCCATCGCCGGCATCCTGCACGACATCGGCAACGTGGTGAACCGCCGGGGCCACCCGAACGCAGGGGCGGTGATGGCGATGCCCATCCTGCAACGACTGGGGATGCCGATGGAGGACATCGCCATCGTGATCGGGGCCATCGGTAGCCACGGCGACGACGGCGCGACGCACGCCGAACCCGTCCACGCCGTGTGCGCCGCGCTCATCATGGCGGACAAATCCGACGTGCATCGCTCCCGCGTGCGCAACCTCGACCACGCCACCTTTGACGCCCACGACCGCGTGAACTATGCCGTGGAGTCGAGTTTTCTGCGCGTGGACCATGAGGCGAAGACGACCACGCTCGAACTGACGGTGGACTCGGAGATGAGCAGCGTGGCGGACTACTTCGAAATCTTCCTGCCGCGCATGTTACAGTCGAAGCGGGCGGCGGAGTTCCTCGGCTGCCGCTTCCACATTGCGATCAACGAACACACCGTTTTATAATCGGCGGTCGGCGGTCGGCAGTCAGGAATAGAGATAGGAACTGTGAAAGTAACAGGCTTTGTATTCTCTGCCAACTGCCGACCGCCGACCGCCGACTGTCTGCATAGGAGGCCGATATGGCGGTAATCGGCGCGGCGGTGGGGGCGATTGGTCGCTCGCGGACGCGGTTCCTCGACGTGTACATGGTGGTCGTCACGGTGGCCCTCGTGACCTTCGGGCTGCTGGCGATCTACAGTGCCGACGGTGGCGGAGCACTCACGGGCGGCAACGACGCGGTGCGGCAATTCACCTTCTACACCGTCGGACTGGGGCTGATGGCAATCTGCGCCCTTGCGGACTATCGCATCTTCGCACGGCTCGCATGGGTGATCTACGGCGTCAACCTCGTGCTGCTGTTGCTCGTGCTCCGTGTCGGCACGGTGATCGGTGGCTCGTCGCGGTGGTTGGACTTCGGCCCGCTCACGTACCAGCCGAGCGAAGGAGCGAAACTTGCCGTCGCCCTCGCCCTCGCGGCATTTGTCGCGGGGCGGGGAGAGCGGATGCGCTACTCGTATAATTTCCTCATCTCGCTCGTCATCGTGGGCGTGCCTGCGGCCCTCGTCTATCGGCAGCCCGACCTCGGCACCGCGCTCGTCTTCCTCGCCATCTGGTGCGGCATCATGCTCTTCTCGAAGACGCGCCCGTGGTACTTCCTGCTGATCGTGGCGGTGGTGGTGCCGACGATGATCGCGGTGTGGGAGCGCATCCCGGAGTACCAGCGCAGCCGCTTCGACGCCTTTCTCGACCCGTACTCCAAAGAGAATATCCGGGGCGAGGGGTACAACATCATTCAGGCTCTCAACTCCACGCGCAGTGGCGGCCTTACGGGGCAGGGGATGCGCGGCGGGGCGTTGGGCGAGTTCAACTACCTGAGCGTCCGCACCACCGACTTCATCTTCGCGCACGCCGCCTCGATGTTCGGCTTCATCGGTTGTCTGGCCCTGCTCACGCTGTTCCTGATGCTCTTCTGGCGCTACACGAAGGTGATCGCCACGGCGGGCGACGAGTTCGGGCGGCTCGTGGCAGTTGGGTTGACCGCGCAGTTGCTGTTCCAGACGGTGGTGAACATCGGCATGAACATCCAGTTGCTGCCCGTGACGGGGATTCCGCTCCCGTTCGTCTCGCTCGGCGGCAGTGCCTTGTGGATGCTGCTTGCGGGGCAGGGCATCTTGCAGAGCATCCTCATCCGGCACCGGAAGTTCGTGATCTAGCGGGCGTGTGGCACGGGCCGAACGGCCCGAAAGGAGCGGATGCGCGATGCAGCACAAACGTCTCGGCAAATCGGGCCTCAAGGTCTCCGCTATTGGCTTGGGGGGAAACACCTTCGGGCGGCACGCGGACGCGGAGCAGACCGCCCGCTGCATCCACACCGCCCTCGACCTCGGCATCACCTTCTTCGACACGGCGGACGTGTACAACGCGGGCGTCTCGGAGACGTACGTTGGGCAGGCGTTGGCGGGGCGGCGTGACCGTGCCATCATCGCGTCGAAGGTGGCGATGACGATGGGCGAGGGGCCAAACGACCGGGGGCTGTCCCGCGCCCACATCCTCGACGGGGTTCATGCCAGCCTGAAGCGGCTCGGCACGGAGTACATAGACCTCCTGCAAGTGCATCAGTGGGACGCGGAAACGCCGCTGGAGGAGACGATGCGGGCGTTGGACGACCTCGTGCGGGACGGCAAAGTGCGCTACATCGGCTGCTCGAACTTCACCGCGTGGCAACTCGTCTGGTCGCTGTGGACGAGCGCGGCGCACGATCTCACGTCGTTCGTCTCGGTGCAGCCCCGGTACAGCCTCGTGGATCGCTCCATCGAGGCGGAGTTGCTGCCCGCGTGCCGCGAGTTCGGCATCGGCATCATCCCGTACAGCCCACTCGCCGGGGGGGTACTGACAGGCAAGTACGAGGCGGGGGTGGAGCCGCCCCCCGGCACCCGCGCCCACGGCAACGAGCGATTCGCCGGTCAGCACGGCACGGAGCGCAACCTCGCCATCGCCCGTCGTGCGCAGGAGTGGGCGGAGAGCCACGGACACACCGTAGGGGAACTGGCAATCGCGTGGCTTGTGGCGCACCCGGAGGTCTCTTCCGTGATCGCTGGGGTGACGAAGCCGGAACAGGTAGAGGCGAACGCACGGGCCGGGGATTGGCTGCTGACCGCCGATGAAGTGGCGGAAGTGGCGGCCCTCGCGGGGGCGTAATACCGAATCCGGGTGTAGACTACCGGATATGAGCAAGCGATTGCGGCTGGAGCCGCACCACACGACCGAGGAGTTATGCCGCCTCTACCGTGAAGCCGACAACGTTGTTGCCCGTTCGCGGTGGCA